>LULS01000200.1_pt1 | contig 16327 bp, 20 predicted proteins | sample 728101 | NCBI WGS metagenome assembly LULS01 (sample SAMN03860283, study PRJNA289734) | marine metagenome | biome: seawater column; feature: ocean; material: water; isolation source: Red Sea water column Station 108 - depth 200m | place: Saudi Arabia: Red Sea | collected 2011-10-15 | depth 200 m | reverse complement strand
CATTATAGTTATCTTTGAAAAATGACAATGCTTCCGGTTTTATCTTAAGCTGACCGCTTGGAATATCATAATCATAGAAATCACCTGTTCCACGAATGTGTAGATTTCTATCTGGCGGTTGTCCTTTTAATCTTTGAAACCTGGGAACTACTTGTGATTTCTTTCCAATTCCAAATACACGCTTTATAATTTCTGCCTCCGCATTTTTGATTTCCTCCTGCGGCATATTTTCAAAATACTCTGGAATGTAACCACCGACCATTCTTTCCTTAAAGACATCCCTAATCACTTGCACGACGGATGGTATTTTCTTTGGGTCATAGTTCTGCCTGATTCTATACTTACATTCCTGATGCCAGTAATATTTTAGAAATTTTTTAGCAATATCCTGAAAACTAACAATGTAGCTCGAATCAGGCTTCTGTGAATGATCCAGAAGAAAGCGTGCGAGTGCAAACTTGTAGGTATTGCTCTTGCTGCCCTTTGTAAGTATGGAGATAAACTTGCGCCTTAATTCCTCATCATTCGTCATGTTGATCAGAATTACACACTCGGAAGATAAGTTTGATCTCTGTACTAATTATTCAGTGAATAGAACTGTAAGCTTCACGTATTAGTTCCTGCGTCTCGACCAAATTTTGGTCCAGTTCAAGCTGGATAGTTTGTGTTTCCTTCCTATTTTTTTGAATTATAAGAAGAACAGAGTTGTTTTGTGGTTCTACATCCGCAAACCATCTGAACGCAAATGACTTGCAAAAGACAACTCTGTGCATACGGACGTCTTCTATCACATTGCTTCCCAATGAAAAACAAAACTCTCTAAGTGAATCCATCAAGGATTGAACTTTGGGGTCAATATCCTTCACAAAATCATCATATTTCCGATTCATTCCGTTAGAGAACAATATCTTGCTTATTCTGCTGTGTAATCTTTAGCCTTGCTGGCTACGCCCTTTGCCTGAGAATGGGCTTTTTGCAGGATTTGCTCCTTGGTTTCATCGGTAACATAGGCTGCCTCTACAGACAAACTGATTCCAGCCTGGCTTGCCTTTGCAAGTATCTGTGCTATGTTATCTTCAGTTACATAGGCTATCTCGGTTGATAATGCCAAGGCGTTTTGGTTTGCCTGGGCAATCTTGTCTCTAAAGGCATCAACATCGACAACAAGCTCTTCCTCAGAAAATAGAATGCTTTCAGATAATGCAGAGTTTAGAACTATTCTAGCCTCGATTGGCTTGATGTCAAGCTTTCCCAGCAGTGCTGCTAGCTTTGTTGATATCACTTCGCCTTTCTTAACAGGCGTAGTTTCCTTGAGAATCCAAATTGTTCCCTGGTCAATCTTGGTGGGTATCTTATTTTCCTTAAATTCAGTAAGCATTGGACCAGGAGCTATTCCTGTGTTCTTTGGTGGTACAACCACGTCTATGCTTGCAGTGTCGCCACCTCTGGCTACTAGCAATACTTTGTTTTTGCCAAGTAGAACATTTAGCTTGAACGGAGACATGTTTGTAAACATGAAAACGCACTGACCGGTAAGTTTCTCTCTCATTTTTTCAGCGCCAGGAACATCAAGTTTTTCAAACGCCTTTCGTGCAATTTTATCTTTAATACTAACAATTTCTACTTCGCCTTGAAGTTTTTTTCTTAATGGTAACAATTGTGATGCTCGTACCTTTTCCATTCGCACAAGAGCCGTTACACTATATTTTTTTGGCAACTCTAGCATTTGCTGATACATCTGAGTTTTCTTTTGTGGAAATTTAGTCCTGTTCTTAATCATTGTTTCTTCGCCTGTTCTAGTCTAATTGCCTTGCCCATGGTTGTCTTGATCATTATTTTTCTGATATTTTTATCTCCGTTTGGTAATTTTTTTTCTATTGCTGCTGCAATGGTATTTGCATTTGCTGCGAGGTCTGCATCATCCATGCTTTCTTCCCCAATCTTGCATGACAATGATAAGGAACCTTTTACTTTGACACCAACTGATGTTCTAAATCGTTCTAGAAGCGCCTCGACAGGAGCATTAAATGGAATTGGTGTAGGCATTTTGCCTCGAGGTCCTAAAAGTTGGCCTAGCACTTTACCCACGGTAGGCATGAGTTTAGTGTCTGCCAAAAAGAAGTCATATTTGTTAATGACTTTTCTTGATTCTCGTTTATTTTTACCCAATTGTACTAATTCTGCTTCGTTCATCACTCTGTCAGCTTTTGCATTTTTTGCCTTGATGCCCAAATCTCCAGTTGCTATAATGCATACAGATGCAGCTTTGCTCATTTTTTTAGGAAGTTGAATAGTCTCACTAATCGCAAATCCTTTTTTTACATCAATGTCTTTGAATACCAATATCATCTCTATTGATTGTTGAAATTTACGAGTCTTGTCGCTTTCTTTAGCTTTCTTGATGACTTCAACAAGCTGAGTTTCATTAACCATGTCGCATTTTTTGAGAAACCCTACTTAAAATCGTTTAGAGACGGACAGTTGCAAATTCATTAATTTTAGAATATTTTCAACTTTTTATCGCATTAATTAAAATTAACACAATCAAATCTACATTTATTACTAAATGCTTCACTTTTCGATCATTGTTAAAATTTGATGAATTGGACTTGAAACTAATTTTTGAATTAACCAAGGATGCGAATATTTCTGTTCCCACTTTGTCAAAAAAACTGGGAATTAATTCGTCTGTATTGTACAGTAGAATTAAACGACTAGTAAAAAAGAAACTAATAAAAAAATTTACTATAGAAATTGATCACTCTTTGTTGGGCATTAGTGTTAAAGCATCAGTTGGAATAAATCGAGACCCTAAGCTCAAGGCACAGATTCATCAACATCTTTTGGAAACTCCTGAGGTGGTTTCCATCTCTGAGGTTACTGGAAGATTTGATATCATAGTTAGCATTTATGCACGGGATCTTGAGGCATTACACACTGTAGTAATAGAAGAAATTGGAAAAATTGATGGTATTCAAAACACTGAAACTTTTGTAGAGTTACAAAAAACCGATAAGGATCCTACATTCCTTGATTCCAAAAATTAGTTGAATTTACTATCCCACTTACCTTCATTAATCTCAGCAGTAAACTCTTTTGGTGTTTTACCTTCTACTTTGATTCCTAGTGATACACATGTACCAACTATTTGCTTTGCCACTGACTTTAAAGAACTGGCATACGATGTTTCCAATTTCACTTTGGCTACTTTGGCAATCATATCTGCGGACACTTCACCTACCCACTCAGTTCCAGACGTTCCTGAGCCCTTTTGAATACCTGCTTCCTTCAACAAAAGTGCAGAGGCTGATGGAATCCCTACTTCAATTTCCCATTTTTTAGTATCTGAATCTACTGAAACAGAAACAGGAATCTTCATTCCTTGAAATTCTTTAGTTTGTTCATTAATCGCATTAATTATTTCCAAGATATTTACTCCCATTGGACCTAATGCTGGTCCTAGAGGAGGTCCAGCTGAGGCTTCTCCACCAGTTACAAGTGATGAGATAGTTTGTTTATTTGCCATGATGCTTCAGTTTATTTTGAAAATTTAATCCTTCCTAAGTTGGAATTAATTTAAGATAGTTTGCGTCAACGGTTACAGGTAACTCATAAGCTGCATCTAACAGGATAACAGTTACTTCCTCTTTTTCTTTATCAACTCTGGTAATTGTAGCTTTCATGCCTTTGAATGGACCACCAACAATTTCAACTGTATTTTCAACTGCAAGTTCTGACACTACTGATTTTTTAACTAAATATTTTTCAATTTCATTATATCCAAGCTCTCCTCTTAATTGACCGCGTACATGTCTAAGTCCCTGAATTGCATTAAACATGGAAGACACATCTTGTGCCTCAACAACAACATAGCCCTTCAAATCATCTAACAAAAGTACTGATTGCACATTAATCGTTTTCATTTTTAATCTCGCTTCTAGCATCCTCATGACAATTTTTTCTTGTCCTCCCGTAGTTCTAACCGCAAACAGATGAGAATTATCAACTGGCTCTGGTTCAGCTATTGGTTCTGCCACTGGCTCTGGTTCAGCTATTGGTTCTGCCACTGGCTCTGGTTCAACTACTGGTTCTGGTTCTGGTTCAGACAATTTTATCTACCAAATGTCATTACGGAAAACACGAATTGGATTCCAAACCCAAGTGCACCAATTGATGCTATTCCAAATAATACGAGCCTTAGATGCTGCATATAGATATCCTTATCAGATTTTTTGGTGAGTTTTATGGTATTTTTCATATTCATTATCGTACGTCTGGGGTTGAATTTCATTGCTGGAAATTAATAAAGTATCAATATATCTTTTATCTAATGGAATTACTCGTTGCGTATCAAAATGATCCAGCAGGTCATAATATGGCCAAATTCATCTCACAAGAATTAGAGAAAGACGGGGATGTCTACAAAGGAAAATATTTTGACTTGGCAATAATATCAAGCCCAGCAATCTCTGCAGATTGGCTTGAAGAGAAATTTGATTATGATGGATACGTGTTTTTGTCAAAACACGCTGCAGAATCTGGTGTTTTGGCACTAACATGTCATAACACTGGTAATTTCTCAGATGCGGATTTTGGTGGCTATAGACGTCAAGTTTCTATTCCACATCCACATCTTCAAAAATCATACATCCAGTCACTTTGGAGTCTTAGGAACATGTTTTCTAAATTTCAAATAACAATTGAGGCAACTCATCATGGACCTACTTCGCTAAACAAACCTGCTTTATTCATTGAAATTGGAACAACAGAAAAAGAATGGGCTGATGTGAATCTCTGTAACTCAGTAGCACAAATTTTAGTGGAAATAATGAAAAAAAATCAAAAATCATATCCAACAGCTATATGTTTTGGAGGCACTCATTATTCTGAAAAATTTACTAATGAATTAATTCATGGCAAATATGCATTGGGAACGGTAGTTCCAAAACATGCATTGGAACATATTGACAAATCTCTGTTTTCTCATATAATTCAAAGAAATAAGGGGGCAACTGTTGCATTACTGGATTGGAACGGTATGGGGAAAAACAAACAAAAAATTCTTGAAATGATAGAAAAAACAGATCTAGAGGTAATCAGGCTTTGACTTTAAGCGTCAAAGTTTACAAAAAACTTTTACAAGTTCCAGAAGGAAAAATCACAACCTACGGCGATTTAGCAAGGGCAGTAGGAGTAACAAATGGACAAAGAGTAATTGGAAGCATTATGAAAAAAAATCCGTTTCCTGTTATAGTTCCCTGTCATCGTGTTGTACAATCTAATGGTGAAATTGGTGGTTATGCTTACGGCAAAAAAGTTAAGCTACATATGTTATCAAAAGAGGGAATTAAAATTAGAAATGGAAAAATTATAGATTTCAATAAAAAAAAATTTTCTTTCTAATCTTTTCTTGCTGTTTGGATTTCTTCAATCAATGTTCTCAAGTGTGCAATGTTTCTAACTGTATTACCACCAATTTTTTTATAAAGTTCCCAAAACTCCTTGTTTGTAATCTCTTTTCTATCTTTAACTACTTTTAATCTACGACGCAGTGCTCTTACCTTTGCTACATAAACTTCTTTTTTGCCTACTCTGGCTCCCTTTCTTCCTTTTTTGGAACCCTGTCCTGCACCACGTTTCTTTTTTTGTATCTTTTTTACACGTGTTCTTCCTTTTGATGTTCCAATAGTTGGTTTAATTTTGATGGTGTTTGCAGTTAACAAGCTTCGAATGTTTTCCCTAGTAATTGCATCAGCTACATCATCTAGATGATCAGAATCAAATGAAATTCTTTTCATACCTACTTTATACATTCTAGCAACTAGTCGTTTTTTTGAATGAAGATTTACTGGCATTTCAAGTCACTCTTGCATTAAACACTTTGAATTTCTTTTCTATAGCTTTGGTTACTATCTCTTTTCTTTTTTTTGTTCCAACACTATGACCCAATCTTACTCCGTCAGTTTTTGGGTTTAATTTTTCTAAATCATTAACATTATGAACTAAATTGTCTGTGTAACCAGACGGATGCAAGCCCAGTGAAATTTTTGGACCGCCATAACCAACTTTAACAAGACCAGGTCTGCCCCTACTTTTTTGTTTACGCTGATGGTTATCAACACCCTTGGGTTTTCGCCAAGTAGTTTCTAGTCTCTTATATCGCCAGCTTTCAGCTCTTTTTGCTTTAGGTCTAGATTGGGCAACTTCATCACGAAGAGCCAATTTTTCCTTGTTTATCGGCATGTCATAAAACTTGAATTTTGAAATAAATAGCTTCCTAAATTTATTAAAAAAGTTCTAGGTATTAGAAAGAGATAATAGTGTTTTTTTGTGCGGAAAATTTCTGGGATAAAATGATTCTTAGATTTTTTTCACCAAGGAGGCAACACAGGTATGAGTGAATTTTCGTCATCAAACAAGTTTGCTTCTCAAATTACTGAATTTGGAATTAACCCATCAAAAATTCATAGAAATTTACCTGTTGAAAAATTGGTAGAAATTTCTGTCCAAAAAAATGAAGGAATGGTAACTTCAACCGGTTCATTATCAGTTAAAACAGGCAAATTCACGGGAAGATCACCAGATGATAGGTTCATTGTTTTTGATGACCTGACACGCGATAAGGTTCACTGGGGAAAAGTAAACAATCAACTTCCAACGGAAACGTTTGAAAAATTATCACAAAAAATGAAAAAATTTGTTGATGGAAAGGAACTATTTGTATTTGATGGTTTTGTTGGGGCTGATCCTGAAAATAGACAATCTATTAGAATTATCACTGACCATGCTTGGCAAAGTTTGTTTGTACACCAACTTTTCATCAGACCATCTGCTGCAGAGTTAGAATCCCATGAACCAGAATTTACTGTCATGTGTATTAATGACTTTGAAGCAATACCAGAGATAGATGGTACAGCATCAAACGCGTTCATATTCATTAATTTATCAAAAAAGCTTGTTTTGATTGGTACAACAAGCTATGCAGGTGAAATAAAAAAAGCAATTTTCTCAGTAATGAATTTTATTCTACCATCAAAGGGAGTTTTTCCCATGCATTGTTCTGCTAACGTTGGGAAAGATGGAGATACAGTGCTATTCTTTGGTTTGTCAGGTACTGGTAAGACAAGTTTGTCTGCTGACCCTGAAAGAATGTTGATTGGGGATGACGAACATGGATGGTCTGACAAGGGAATTTTCAATTTTGAAGGTGGTTGTTATGCAAAATGTATCAATCTCAAAGAAGAATCTGAGCCACAAATTTGGAATGCAATCAAGACTGGCGCTGTATTAGAAAATGTAGTAATAGACAAAGAATCGCTAAAACCAAACTTTGATGATGGTAGTATAACTGAAAATACAAGGGCAGCTTATCCACTCAGTTACATTCCAGGGGCGGTCGTACCTAGTGTTGGTGGTAACCCCAAAGTCATTATATTTTTAACAGCGGACGCAATGGGAGTTCTTCCCCCTGTATCCAAACTTTCCAAAGATGCAGCCATGTTTCATTTTATGTCAGGTTACACAAGTAAGCTAGCCGGCACTGAAAGAGGAGTTAAAAAACCGAAGGCTACATTCTCTAAATGTTTTGGTGCACCATTTATGCCGCGTCCTGCGTCAGTTTATGCAGAAATGCTTGGAGAAAAAATTTTAAATCATAAGACATCAGTATACCTCATCAACACTGGCTGGTCTGGAGGACCATATGGTGTTGGTAAAAGAATTAAGATAGAATACAGCCGTGCAATGGTGACCGCAGCTTTAACTGGGTCATTAGACATAGTGAAATTTTCTCATAACGATGTTTTCAATTTGGATATACCAACGGAATGCCCAGGTGTTCCTTCCGAAGTTTTAGAGCCAAAAAACACGTGGACTGATAAAGATGCATACGACCTTTCTGCAAAAAAGTTAGCACAAATGTTTGTTGATAATTTTAAGAAATTTGAAAATATATCTGATGAAATACGACTAGCAGGACCAAGAGACTAGTATTTTCTTATAAAAATACCAACAACTACTGTTATTATCATTACAGCAGTTATTATCAAAAGAGGTTTCTCAGGCAAATTCAACATATTTACAAAACTTTGGTTTTCTTCTGCTTTTTCTATCTTAATGGTTTCATACACATCTAGTGTTTTACTGCTAAGCCCATCTATCTCTTTGATATTGGCTTCAATCCAGTATTCTCCTGGTTGATAAACAGTTAATTCAGATTTTTTACTAGGCGTAATTGATTCTGTGAAGGTTTCTCCCGTCTCTTTGTTTGTCACCGAGATTTTAGCGTATGACCATGATGGATGACCAGATACGTCAAAACTCAATACACCATCATCTTCATTGACTAAAATTGTAGCCTCGTTAACTCTTACAACAATAGGTATGTTGTATTCAACATCATTATAGCTGATTATCATTCTACTTTCAAATTCTCCCCAATTGTATTTGATTCCCTGCTGGGATAATTTTGCCGTGATCGTTAGATTTTCACGCTTTAAATCATAATCAAAATCAGCAACTTGATTATTTTCAAATCTAATTGAAACTGGTTGATTATCAATTCCCATAATTTCTAAATCCTTTGTTTGAATTTGGTTATAAGGGGATAAATTGAATATTAGATTTGGAGGAATTATAATTAACTCAGAGTCTATGGCCTTAGCTACATTAATCCGTCCAGATCCAGCTACTTCAACAGGAAATCTTTCATCATATTCATTAGATATCACATCAGAAGTTGTCATTAGGATAGATTTCAGTTCATTAGGTGTTAGTTGTGGATTTTTTTGCAAGACCAGTGCTGCCGTACCAGTAACATGGGGTGCTGCAAAACTTGTGCCACTTACAATTTTGTAATTTCCTCCTGAATTAGTTGTGTTTATGAATGCACCAGGTGCTACAACATCAGGTTTCATGTAGAAAGGTGAAACAGGTCCCCTAGAACTAAAGAACGCAACAAAATCGGGATGATAAAATACATCCAAGGTTCCCTCTGTGTGGTTTTGCAACATTTGCTTGATGACCAAACCATCTTCTCTTGACATGGATAACGTCGGAATGGTAGGATTATAATCCTCATCGACAAATTCATGAATTAGTTCACCAAAAAATATACCCGGTTCGCTGTTATAGACAACAATTGATTTTGCACCTGAGTCAGCTGCGTTTTTTTCTTTATCAGAAAAGAAAACTATTTCATCTTTCATATCACCTCCCCGTTCAACGAGTAAAATTGAGCCTTTAACATCAATATCAGAAAGATCTTGTGCTCTTCCATATTTTCCAAAAATAATTTCTGCTGTTATGGGTTCTTCAAGAGGTTGCGTTCCCACCATTGGAAATATGTTAAACTGTTGATCATCTATCGTGAATGTAGAAACCAAACTACTTGATACATTGTTGAATGTTGAACCTACTGTTATTGCATTTGGATTAAGTCCGGGGCTACCAATTGTATTTGATTCAGGACCAAAATTACCAGCAGCAGTTACTACAAAAATATTATTCTGAATGGCTTTTGTTACTATCTGATCAATTTTTGTGTTAGTTTGGTTAACTCCCAGACTAATATTAATAATATCTGCATTATCGCTTATTGATTTTTCAATCGCCTTGATTATCAAATCAGACGATACAGATTCACCATCTGCTGAAACTCTATATGCTAATATTTTTGAATTGGGCGCTATGCCTTTGAGATCACCATTTGATGCTATAATTCCTGCAACCTGCGTTCCGTGACCATTAGAATCTAGAGGCGTTTCATCATTGTCAACAAAATCATATCCGCCAATTATTTTTCCATCTAAACCAAGTCCCAAAAGGTCTGGATGATTAAAGTCCACACCGGTATCAATTACTGAAATTACTATTCCGCTTCCGTCAAACCCATAATCATGGGGAATTGTAGTTCCAATATACGGACCACTATTGTTTACTAAGACAGAAATGCTATCTTGCGTTTGTAATTGAGTTGTTATTAAAATAGTACAAATGGATATCGTGATCATTAAAAAAACTATTTTTTCAAATTTCATATCGCATATAGTCCTAGTAAAATTTCGTTGTTATCTAAAGCAATAAATTGTATGTTTTCTTGAATTATACATGGGAAAATATTCACTACCCGAAATGCCATATTCATATGACGCATTGGAACCCCACATAGACGCTCGTACTATGGAGATTCATCACACAAAGCACCATCAAAAATATACTGATGGAATGAACGCTGCGTTGGAAAAACTGAGCCCGGAATTACAGAGTAAAGACATTGTTGATATTTTATCAAATATCAGTGATGTTCCTGACGATGTTAGGGGTGCAATTAACTTCAATGGAGGCGGATATGATAATCACAAGCTGTTTTGGAATAATATGAAACCAAATGGAGGTGGAGAACCTGGAGGAGCACTTGCAGACGCAATTAATGCTTCCTTTGGATCTTTTGCTGACTTCAAAGATCAGTTTTCTAGCAAAACAGCTCCTATACAAGGAAGTGGTTGGGGTTGGCTTGTATACAATTCATCTTCTAGCAAAGTTGAATACAAAGCAATGTCAAACCAGACAAGTCCTCGTACTGAGGGATTAGTTCCATTATTGGGACTTGATGTATGGGAACATGCCTACTATCTAAAGTACCAAAATAAGCGTCCAGACTATATTGCAGCTTGGTGGAATGTTGTTAATTGGGATGAAGTAGATAACAGACTTTCTAAGGCCAAGTAGAACTTTTTTTTTTAAAATTATTATTAGTTTAAATGCATTTATAGCAAACCACGGCATTTTTTTTATGATGAGCGAACAGCAGGCCCAAGAGTTAATGTATCAAATGCAAACCCTAGAAGGATATTTTTCTCAATTAACACAAAAAGAATCATCCATTATATCTATCATTAGAGAGGCTTCTGCTGCCATTGAATCACTTAAGACAATTGATGATAAAACTGGTGGTGAGTCACTTGTACCTGTAGGATTAGGTGCATTTGTTAAGGCAAAAATTGCAACGGATGAAAAATTAATTCTAAATATTGGTGCAGGGGTTGCTATTGAAAAAGATAAAAACTCTGCTATCAATTTTCTTGAATCACGATTGAAGGAAATGGAAGTTGCATTACAGGAAACAACAGGACAAAAGCAACAAGTTGGAATGAGTTTAGAACAAGGAAAACAACAAATGGAGCAGTTGATGGCTGCCAGTAGAAAAAAGTAAGAAAAAAATTATGTTTGAAAAATTAAGTAATGCATTTTCGAATGTTGCTAAAAGTTTAGGCGAAAAAGAGCTAAAAGAGAACGATATAGATGACATGTTAACTCAGCTAGAAGTGTCTCTTTTGGAATCTGACGTAGCAACAGAAGTTATTGATAATATAAAATCTGATCTTAAAGAAAAGTTGGTTGGTGTTAAAGTAAATAAGAAAGAAATTGAAGATTTTGTTAGAAAAAGCCTAATAGAAAATATTTCTAGCATATTCGATGAGGCAGGTTCATTTGACCTAATATCAGATATAAAATTAAAAACAGACCCACAAGATCCTTATCTTATACTGTTTGTTGGGATAAATGGAACAGGCAAAACTACAACAATAGCAAAAATAGCTAATCTTTTACAAAAAAACAAAATTTCATTGGTAGTAGCAGCGTCTGATACCTTTAGAGCTGGTGCCATAGAGCAATTACGTGGACATACAAACAAATTGAATTTAAAATTGGTTGCACAAAATTATGGGTCAGATCCAGCTGCAGTTGCACATGATGCTCTGCTTTATGCTAAATCACATAAGGTGGATTGTGTTCTTATCGATTCTGCCGGAAGGATGCAAACAAATAAGAATTTAATGGAACAAATTACTAAAATTTCAAAAGTTGTAAGCCCAGACTTGAAAATTTTTGTGGGCGATTCACTAGCTGGTAATGATACAGTTAGTCAAGCAAGAGAATTTTATGAGCATACAAATTTTGATGGAGCAGTTTTGACTAAAAGTGATGCTGATTCCCGTGGTGGAGCGGCTCTTTCAATTGTTGCAGTTACTAAAAAACCCGTGGTATACATTGGTACTGGGCAGGGATATGATGATCTAGAATTGTTCAACAAGGACACATTTCTAGAGAAAGTTTTTGGCTCTAGTGCTGAACCAGAACCAGTAGCTGAACCAGTAGCTGAACCAGAACCAGTAGCTGAACCAGTAGACCAGTAGCTGAACCAGAACCAGTAGCTGAACCAGAACCAGTAGCTGAACCAGAAATTAAAGAATCTTCAACTGATCCTTTTGATGGAATAAGAACTGAAGACATAGAAGATTTTGCTGAATTATTTGACGTACCACCACCTAGCAGTGATAAGGAAGCATTTCAAATGGGAAAAAAAATACGTAAGTGGATTGCCGATGGACGACCAAAATAGATACATGTACTAGAAACAAAACCTAAAAAGTAATAGAATTATTTGGAAAATCTAGAAAATGAAACTTGAAACAAAAGATCTTCTAACTGGTGATGAGATTTCCAGTAAAGAATTTTTAGAATTAATTGATTTCTCGATAAAACTAAAGGAAGAAAACAAAACGGTAAAAGGAGAACCATTATTAGAAAATAAAACTATAGCTATGATATTTGAAAAACCATCAACTAGAACTAGGGTAAGTTTTGAGACAGGTATACTGCAACTTGGTGGGCATACTGTTAATTTATCATTAAATCAAATGCAACACACTCGTGGTGAATCAGTAGGGGATACGGCAAAAACTTTATCACGTTATGTCGATGCAATTGTGGCGCGAGTTTATGAACACAGTTTCATCGAAGAACTTGCAAAACACGCTACAATCCCAGTTATTAACGGATTATCTAATTCGTATCATCCATGTCAAACCTTGGCTGATATGATGACAATTAAGGAACACAAGAAAAAACTTGAAGGGCTGAAAGTTGCCTGGATTGGTGACGGAAACAACGTATGCAATTCATTAATTCTTGGTTGCAGTAAAACACAAACTCAAATTTCAATTGCTACTCCGGAAGGCTTTGAGCCAAATTCTGAAGTTGTGAAAAAAGCCTCAAAATCTACGGTTGTTGAGCTAACAGCCGACCCAAAATCCGCCATTAAGGATGCAGATATAGTGATGACTGACACTTTCATATCAATTCATACCTCTGATCCAAAACAGGCTGAAAAATTTTTGCCATCTTTCCAAGTCAACGAATCGTTAATGAAACAAGCCAAAAATGATGCAATTTTCATGCATTGTTTGCCCGCAAAGCGTGATCAAGAGGTTACTACCGAAGTCATAGATGGACCACAATCAGTGATTTGGGATCAAACAGAAAATAGATTGCATACACAAAAGGCTTTGCTGGTGTCATTGCTCAGCGTCTAACGTTTATAAAAGCAATTTCAAATTTTCCCGTATAGATATGGCATATGCAAAAATATTACGTAGAATTCGAGATGAAAAAACGAACTATAGTCGAAGAAAACAAATGCTAATTGGGCATAGAAGTTTTATCACTGTTCAAATCTCGAATGAAAATACGCAAGTCCAAATTCACCAACCTGAACTGAAAGGCGACAAAGTTATTTCATCTGCACATTCTAGGTTTTTAATTCAAAAGGAATGGAAGGGCTCTCGTAAAAGTATTCCAGCATCTTATCTGACTGGTTATCTGGCTGGAAAAAAGGCGCTTGGTAAGGGTCTCAATTCAGCTATTTTGTACAGCGGCACAAGAAAATATTCTCAACGAATGGCTGCAGCTCTAAAAGGTGTTATTGATGCAGGTCTTGAGGTTCCAGCTAGCGAAGAAACTTTCCCTCCAGAAGAAAGAATTAACGGAGAACATCTAAAAGTAAAAAATGATATTAAAAATGTTAAATCTTTGATTGATAGTGAGGTAGGAAACAAATGAGCCAAACCAAATCAGAAGCTCCGCCTACTGCACAGCGTGGAGGATTTACTAGACAAAGAACTGGTAATAGGCCTCCAAGAAAGCCACGAGAAGAAGCACCGTGGATTCCAAAAACAATTCTAGGGAAAAAAGTTGCATCTGGTGAAATTACTTCTATTGAAGAAATTCTATCTAAAGGTTTACGAATGCAAGAAGCTGGAATTGTAAAAAAATTACTTCCTGATTTAAAAACTGAAGTGATTGATGTTGGTATAATTCAAAAAATGACTCCAAATGGTCAGTCTACTCGTTTTAAAGCATTAGTGGCTGCAGGGAATGAAAATGCATGGCTAGGTATAGGTATGGGAAAATCAAAACAGATGAGGATTGCTATTGAAAAAGCAAATAATGCAGCATATCTTAATGTTAGCCCAATAAAATTGGGTTGTGGTAGTTGGGAATGTAGATGCAAAGAAAAACATTCTGTACCATTCAAAGTAAAAGGAAAGGGAGGTAGTGTAACAATTGAAATTTTACCCGGTCCTCGTGGATTAGGATTAGTTGCAGGAGGAAAAATTAAAAACTTGTTAAAGCTAGCTGGGTTAAAGGATGCATGGACCACTGCAAAGGGTTCTACACCTACAATGGGTTCTACATCAAAAGCGTTAATGGAATGTTTCAGACAAACATTTAGTCAGGGTTAATACAATGGCCAAAGCATATCTTGTTGTTAGAATCAAAGGTCAAGCAGATGTACCATATTGGGCCAATACAACATTAAATTTGTTAAATTTAGAAAAAAAATATCGTGCTATCATAGCTCCAGCTAGTGCCAGCATTAATGGAATGTTAAAAAAAATTCAACATTATGTTTCTTGGCAAGAAATTGATGCAACAACTGCAAAAGAGTTATTGGATAAGAAAGGACGAAAAACTGGTTACAAAAAAATTACTGTAAAAGACATTTCAGAGGCAGGTTTTAAGACAATTGATGAATTAGCTGCATCTTTATCAGAAGGAAAAATCAGTATGACTAAAATTAAATCACTAAAACCATGGTTTGCATTATCTCCACCTAGACAAGGGTTTAAGCGAAGTACAAAGCATTTGTATGGTCAAAAAGGTGTACTTGGGCACAATAAGGAACTCTCTACTTTGATTAAGAGGATGATGTAAAATGGCAACAAGACTTCGTAAAACTAGAAAATTCAGGGGTTCTCGAAACCATGGCTGGGGTCAGGTTGGACAACATAGAGCTAGTGGTCATAAAGGTGGACTCGGTCAATCTGGTATGCTAAAACATCACTTTAGTTCTATGCTAAAGGATGATCCAAAACACTTTGGTCATGGTGGTAACAATCCACCTCGAACGAAATATCCTATTATAAAAAAATGGGCTAGTGTCAGGGATCTTGACGATCTGTATTTGAAATCAGGTAAACAAGAAAATGATAAAAAAATACTAGATCTTACAGCTTTGGGTTTTGATAAACTCCTAGGAGGAGGGCAGGTAAAAAATGCTTTTTCAATCAAAATAGACAAATTTACCTCCAAGGCAGAAGAAAAAGTCAAGAATGCGGGGGGTGAGTTATTGAATGTAACAGAGAAAGAACCTCCTTCTAAGAAAAATGATAAACAAACTACAGCTGAAGATATTGACGAAATAAGAAAAGAAACTCAATCAACAACTGAGAATACGCCCTAATCATCGTGAAATCATGGCTGAAGGAACTCTTACTGGTTATGTTCGAAAAATAGTAGCCAAGGCTGAACCTTATTTACCTCAAATTCCCAAGCCAAAAAGAAAAGTCCCACTTCAAACAAAATTGTTGTGGTGTGGCGCTTGCGTTGCTATCTACATGGTAATGGGTCAAACGCCTCTTTTCGGTGCTACAACTCCTGAATTTGATTTTCTTGCTTTTGCGCGTGTTATTTTTGCATCACAACAGGGTTCATTGGTTGAGCTTGGAATTGGACCTATTGTAACTGCTGGTCTTCTTATGCAATTACTCAGAGGTTCAGACATTCTCAAGTTTGACTTTAAAAAACCTGAAGAACGTGGTATATTTCAGACAGCCACCAAAATGCTCACATATTTTGTGATTGTCGTAGAATCAGTAATTTACGGTATAGCAGTTTATGGTGCAAACATAGCCGACCCTAATGTTTTGATGATTCTGATTGGGCAGCTTATGGCGGCATCCGTATTAGTCATGTTCATGGACGAATTGATTCAGAAGGGATGGGGACTAGGTTCAGGAATTAGTCTGTTTATTGCATGTGGAGTCTCTCAACAGATACTTTGGAGTCTTTTCAGCCCTCTTCCTGCTGGTGATGGTGGGTCAATAGGTATCATTCCTTTCATTTTCCAACAAGGATTTATGGATGCATCAACTGGTATGTTTGGATTCAACTTAGCTGATACTTTATTCAGGTCAAACCAGCT
>LULS01000056.1_pt1 | contig 16559 bp, 21 predicted proteins | sample 728101 | NCBI WGS metagenome assembly LULS01 (sample SAMN03860283, study PRJNA289734) | marine metagenome | biome: seawater column; feature: ocean; material: water; isolation source: Red Sea water column Station 108 - depth 200m | place: Saudi Arabia: Red Sea | collected 2011-10-15 | depth 200 m | reverse complement strand
GGCCAAAACAACATGACTACCCGCACAAACAATAGGTGCGATTGAACTTAATTTTAGAGGTAGAAAACTTCGTATTGCTGGAGATAGAGACTTTCCTGATCCTTGGACAGTCACATTTCTTAATGACACTAATTTTGGAATCAGAGATGCTATAGAACGATGGATGAATGGTATCAATGAATTAGCAACAGGTAGAGGTGTAACTATATCGGCAGATTATCAAGCAGACCTACGAGTTCATCAACTTGACAGGGATGACAATGTATTGAAAACTTATGTTTTCAGAAATGCATGGCCGGAATCAGTGGGTGAAATTGCGTTGGATACTGAGACTGTTGATACACTTGAAACATTTGACGTATCTTGGAGATATCAACACTTTGAAGCATCTGGTGTATCGCCTGGTGTTGCTGCTTCAGTTGGTTAAAATTGGTACTTATAAACCTACTAAATAATAAGAAATAGTAGGGAGATATAATGGCAGAGCTCTTTGGATTTAGTATCAAACGTGCTAAGGATACGGGTGGTGAGACGTTCACCACCCCAACTCCTGACGACGGTAGTACAGAAATTGCTGGTGGTGGTTTCTTTTCGTCTATTTTAAATACAGATGGACGTGAAAGATCAGAACTAGACCTAATCAGACGTTATAGAGATATTGCACAGCAACCAGAATGTGACAGTGCAATTGAAGATATCGTAAATGAAGCAATAACCTCAGATGAACTTTCTCAATCTGTATCAGTGGTCCTTGACCGTCTAGGTTATTCCGATAAAATCAAAACCCTTATAAGAGAAGAATTCAATAGTGTGTTATCACTTCTTAGTTTTGAAGAGAAGGGACATGATATTTTTCGCAGGTGGTACGTGGATGGTAGAGTCTTCTACCATAAAGTCATTGATAAAAGTAATCCAAAGAAAGGTATCACCCAGTTAAGATACATTGACCCAACTAAGATTAAGAAGGTACGGGAAGTACAAAAAGACAAAGACCAAAAAACGGGTATAGACCTAATTAAAAAGATTGATGAGTATTATGTTTACAATGAAAAAGGATTACATTCAGCAGGATATGGTGGAGGACAACAAGGTATAAGAATTGCACCAGACTCCATATCATATACTCCTTCAGGTTTGATTGATGCGAACAGTGGCAAGGTTATGTCTTATCTTCATAAGGCAATTAAACCTGTCAATCAGTTACGTATGATTGAGGATGCTCTTGTCATTTATCGTATTTCTCGTGCACCTGAACGAAGAATCTTTTACATCGATGTTGGTAATCTGCCCAAGATTAAAGCTGAGCAATACTTAAAGGATGTGATGAATCGGTATCGCAATAAGTTGGTATACGATGCATCAACTGGTGAGATAAGAGATGACCGAAACCACATGAGTATGTTGGAAGACTTTTGGCTTCCACGAAGAGAAGGTGGTCGAGGAACAGAAATCACAACATTGCCTGGCGGCTCTAATCTTGGAGAGATTGACGATATTGTATACTTTCAACGAAAACTATATCGGTCATTGAACGTGCCGATATCTCGATTGGAAGCAGAGAACAATTTTAGTCTTGGTCGTTCTACAGAGATTACTAGAGATGAACTCAAATTCACCAAGTTCATTCAGAAGCTAAGAAAAAAGTTCGTTCATCTATTTACAGATATTCTAAAAACTCAATTGTTGTTGAAGGGAGTTATCTCTCTTGATGATTGGGACAATATAAAAGAACACATTCAATATGATTTTCTGAAGGATGGTCATTTTACAGAACTGAAAGAAACAGAACTATTAAATGACCGTATCAACACATTGCAGTCTATAGAGGCATATGTTGGATCATATTTTAGCAAAGAATATGTAATGAAAAGTGTGTTACGTTTGAATGATTCAGAAATTGAAGATATGAAGAAACAAATTTCGGATGAGGCAAAAGAAGAACCGGAATCTGATGAAGAGGAAGATATGGAGTATTGATATGAGCAAAGAAATTATTGATGCGTTAGCAAATTCTAATAATCTGGATGCAGAAAAGGCATTTAACGATGCTATCTCTACAAAGGTAGGTGATGCACTGGAGAACAGACGAAAAGAGTTATCTGGTACGTTTGTAAAGTCTGTACCCACAGAGGAAAACGATGAAGAGAATTGAGGAGGTTTATAATTCAACAGTTGTTGAAAAAGACGAGCATAAGAAATCAAAGGAATATAAGAGATTATCTCCAAAGATGAAGGATGCTGTAGATGAAATTTTCAAAAAAATGGATGCTAAACCTTCAGATTTCCTAAATACTTTTGAGAAAACTATACAAGACATATCGAAAAAATTTAAGATTCCTGAAAGGGATCTGATGAATTATTTTGAAAAAGAAATGTTATCACTTTAGGAGCAGATAATGGCATTGGTATTACAAGAAATCATAGATTCAGATTTTGAATACTTTGTGAAAGTTACAACAACAGGTACAAATAGTGCTGCTAGTGTTTTCGACGCTTCTGATGCAGCTGGTGCTGCGACTGACCCACGAACAACTATTACAGGGGTTGCGTGGTCAGTTGGGTCACAAACTGATATTCTCTGGGATGCAACATCAAATGTAGTTGCACTTTCTCTTAATGGAAGTGGCAAAGTTGGGTTCGGTGACGGCGTGCCATCAATTCCTAATAATGGTGGAAGTGGAGTAACAGGTGATGTTTTGTTGACTAATGGTTCTGCATCAGTTGGAACTATTTGGTTAAAGATGAAAAAAGTATCTGGTTACGATAACATAACGTAAGGATAAAAAAGATGAACACGGTAAAACTAATATCAGAAGCAATTGAAGATGTAGAGTATATCACCGAAGATAAAGAAAATGGTGATAAGAACTATAAGATTCGTGGCATCTTCATGCAAGCAGATGTTAAGAATAGGAATGGCCGTGTTTATCCTATGGACGTACTGGAAAAAGAAGTTAATAGGTACAACAAAAAGTTTATCAATGAAGATCGTGCTTTTGGTGAACTGGGTCATCCTGATGGCCCAACAGTTAACCTTGAACGTGTTTCCCATATGGTTACAGAGTTGTATCCAGATGGTAAGAATTTCATTGGTGAGGCAAAAATTTTAAAGACCCCTATGGGAGAAATAGTTAAGAACCTTATGGATGAGGGTGCAAAACTAGGAGTTTCTTCTAGAGGCATGGGAAGTTTGGATCAGAGGAATGGTGCAAACTATGTGAGAAATGATTTTTATCTTGCAACTGCGGCAGATATCGTAGCAGACCCGTCTGCTCCAAATGCTTTTGTAGAAGGCATAATGGAGGGTAAGGAATGGGTTTGGAACCATGGTTCGTTAATCGAATCAGAACTTGTAGAGATGAAAAAACGACTTGACGTTCAAAAACGTCGTAAGCAAGCAAATGCGGAAGCATTAGAGTTTGCTAAATTCCTCAAAATGTTATAATTTATAAATATATCTAATGTAAAACAAAGGAGACTTCCTATGTCTGAGAAAGACGAACTAGATAAAACCATTGAGGAGCTTGAAGCAGAAATTTTGGCAGAGTTGGATGAGGCCAATGGACAGGATGCTCCCATGAAAAGAGCAGCTGCTCCTGCTGAAAAGTCCGGTAAAGTTAAGGGTTCTACTCCTGGCGGAGAAGTTGTAGACACAGGGAAACCTGTTGTTGACCCAGAACAGAAAGATACCCCTGCCAAGAAATCTGCGGCAAAGGCAAAAGAAATTAGTGGTGATGCTCAACAGAAAGGTGAAGGAAAACCTGAAAAGCCAGAGAAACTCGCTGCTGGTGATGAGTTAGAGCACGATGGAGAAGAGTTGGATGAGGATACACTTCGTAGTAAGGCTGCTCATGTTGATTACTTCTCAAATCTATCTTTTAATGAAATGAAGGGATTAATAAAATCACATCAATCCAGTCTTGCTGAACAAGAAGATGAAGATGAAGACGAGGATGATGAGGATGATGAAGACGTTAAACGTAAGAAAGATGAAATCGAAGAAAAGATTAAGAGCATTAACGTTAAGGAAGATGTTGCTGCTTTGGTTAGTGGAGAAGGTCTCTCTGAAGAGTTTCAAGAGAAGGCAGCAACCATTTTTGAAGCTGCGGTTAAGTCAAAAATCCGTAGTGAGATTGTACGAATGGAAGAAGACTACAGAAAGCAACTTGAAGAATCTATTGAGACGGAAAAAGAAGAGTTGACAACTAAGGTTGATGACTACTTGCAATATGTTGTAGAAGAATGGATGAAAGAGAACGAGCTTGCTATCGAACGTGGTCTTAAGGGTGAGATTGCAGAGGACTTCATTGCTGGTCTGAAACAGTTGTTTGAAGATCATTATATTGATGTTCCTGACGAGAAGTATGACGTTCTAGAAGCACAATCAGAGAAAATTACTGAGCTTGAGAATCGACTCAATGAGATGTTAGAAGAAAATATTGAGAAGAAGAAAGTGGTAGAATCTCTTACACGGGAAAATGTTATCGTTGAAGTATCTGACGATTTGACAGAAACAGAAGGTGAGAAGTTCAAGTCACTCGTAGAAGACGTAGATTACACAGATGAACAGTCTTTCCGTAACAAGCTCAATACTCTGAAAGAAAGTTATTTCCCTAAAACTGGTGGGGAAGAGTCTTTCATAATTGATGATGAAAATAGTGAAACTGCACAGGACATTGATACGACTGATACGATCAAATCGTACATGTCTGCTATCAGTCGTACCAAGAGTGCATAATTTATAAATAACTGTAGAAAAATAATTAAGGAGAAACTAAAATGTTTCAGACAGAACATCTACAAGAAAAGTGGCAGCCAGTCCTAGATCACCCTGATCTTCCGAAGATCGACGATGCCTATCGCCGTGCAGTCACTACTGTTATTCTTGAAAACCAAGAGAAAGCACTGAGGGAAGACGCAAGTTTTCTTTCAGAAGCTGCTCCTATTAACTCCACTGGTGGTTCAATTTCCAACTGGGATCCGATTCTTATTTCGCTCGTTCGTCGTGCGATGCCGAATCTGATTGCGTATGATGTATGTGGTGTACAGCCGATGACAGGTCCGACAGGACTTATCTTTGCCATGCGTGCTTCTTTCCTATCTTCGGATGGTGCGGAAGCGTTGGTTGACGAAGCAATGCCGGGTAAGGCTGGTGCTTCTAACCAGAACGCCGCTGGTACAACTGGTGGTGGCGACGTTGGTGCTACAGAGACGAATCCTGCCGTTCTTAACGACAGCCCGTCTGCTGGTACTTACACAAGTGCTACTGGTATGACTACAGCTCAGGGTGAAGCTCTGGGTGATACCACAACGAATGCTTTTGCTGAAATGGCATTCTCCATCGACAAGTCAACGGTTACTGCCGTTACTCGTGCTCTGAAAGCTGAGTACACGATGGAATTGGCACAGGATCTTAAGGCCATTCATGGTTTGGATGCCGAGACAGAACTTGCTAATATTCTCAGTACAGAAATTCTTGCTGAAATCAACCGTGAAGTTGTTCGTCGAATCTATGTTGCTGCTGTTGCGGGTGCACAGGTTAATACGACAACTGCTGGTATCTTCGATCTGGATACAGACTCCAATGGTCGTTGGTCGGTTGAGAAGTTCAAGGGTTTGATGTTTGCTATCGAACGTGATGCGAATGCTATCGGTCAGCAGACTCGTCGTGGTAAAGGTAACATGCTCATGTGTTCTGCTGACGTTGCGTCTGCTCTTCAGATGGCCGGTATCCTTGACTACAATCCTGCTCTTAACAATAGTCTTAACATTGACGACACCACAACTACTTTTGCTGGTGTTCTTAATGGTCGTTACAAGGTATACGTTGACCCGTATTCTGCTAACGTTGCTGCTTCGCAGTACTACGTTTGTGGATACAAGGGTACATCCCCGTATGACGCTGGTATGTTCTACTGCCCATACGTGCCTCTTCAGATGGTGCGTGCGGTTGGTGAGAATACCTTCCAGCCGAAAATCGGGTTCAAGACTCGTTACGGTATGGCCGCCAATCCGTTTGCTCAGACTACAGGTGCCGTCGCTGCTGGTGACACCCAGAACACTGATGCTTCGATTGACGATGGTGCAAACCGCTACTACCGTCGTGTTAAGGTCACAAACCTTATGTAATAACAACTATAAGAAACTTAGTTGTAATCTTAGAGGGTGCTTCGGCACCCTCTTTTTTTTCATATAAATACTTGTATGGCAAACTCAGGACCACTGGCAAGACAACCAGAGAAGTTGGACTATGCAAGTCCAACTCAATTTAAGTTTATTATCAACCAACTTCCAAAGGTGGAGTTTTTCACTGTTGCTGCCAATGTTCCTTCTATAACTCTTGGTGAAACAGCTTTTGGTACCCCATTTAGACAAATACCAATTCAGGGTGACACAATAACTTTTGATCAACTTAGTATATCTTTCATTGTAGATGAGTACTTAGAAAATTATTTGTCTCTTCACGACTGGATAACTGGTGTTGGTTTTCCAAAGACAACAGAACAGTTTACAGAGTTTAGAGACGTAACATCAGAAACACCAAGCAGTTCATTTCCCGCACGAGGAATAAATAGAACCTCTGGTATATCTACACCAGACAAACCTAATGTTTCTGACGCAACTTTAACCATACTATCTAATAAAAACAATCCTATTGTTGAAGTTCGTTTTCGTGATTTGTATCCTGTTTCATTGGGTGCACTTGATTATGACCAAGGTGCTACAGATGTTGAATACTTGAGAACTACTGCTGGATTTTCCTACCAGTTATATGAAATTGTTGCTCTTTAACCTTTAATAGTATGACACACTATTAAAGTTTTGATACGGAGACTAGATGAAGAAATTACGTGAATTACAGGCAGAAGCCAAAGAAGACCTCGTGATACCAGATGATGAAGATTTACATCAACAGTCCTACAAAAATCAAGTAATAAAACCCAAATGGTTAGATTATAAGTCTGAATGCAGACTTCAGTTGTTTTGGTTCAAGTCAGAACACAAACGTATGTATCGTGAAAAGTGGGAATACTATGGAGGCAAGGCAGACGCAAAGGTGTATGTCGCAAAACCCTTTGACCTGAAAGTTTTAAAAACTGATCTCGGTGTATACATAAATTCTGATGAAGACATTATTGAGATAGAGAACAAGATTGCTTTGTGCGAAACAACTCTTGAATTTATTGAAGGGATAATCGTTTCGATAGATAAACGTGGGTGGGACATACGCAACTCACAAGACTGGAAAAAGTTCTTAGCTGGGGGTTACTAACCTTGTTGAAGAAGTGGATTGGATATTATGAAGGGTGTATGTCGAATGAGTCATGTGACGATGTTATTGAACACATGAATAATGCTCGGCGTGCTGATCTAGAAAAATCTACTTACTCGAACAACAAAGGAACAAGTGACACAAGTAATGAACGAGTGCGTATGGATGAAGTGTGGTTTCGTAATGGTGAGAAGTATTATGATACAATCCGAGAAGCATTCCTAGAGACCATAAGAAGATACTCAAAGAAGCATAAAGATTTTTCCTGTATTCGACACACAGATTTCAGACTCAATAAGTATTCTGAGGGTGGTTTTATGTCAAGGCATCTTGATAATATACATCACTCACATGGGCAGCAATATGGATACCCTCAAGTGTCTGCTCTTTTGTTTTTGAATGATGACTATGAAGGTGGTGAGTTTATTGTTGCGAAAGAAGTGTACAAAACGAGCAAGGGGTCTGCCATTATATTTCCTTCCAACTTTATGTTTCCTCATGAAGTCACAACTATTAGAAAGGGTGTGAGGTGGAGTGTAGTGACATGGATGATGTAACAGATGTGAGTATGAGAGAATATTTAGCATTTCCAACGATGATTTACAAGTTCACGTCTGGATTGAGTTCTGACACTCACGCAATGATGTCTTATGGTTTAGTATATAAAAACATGTCAGAAGGTGTTCTTCAAACAAAAGATGACCTCTATAAACTGTCATCATTCAAACCTTTGCTCGATGTCATTAGTCATGTCACCAAGAACATCTTGGAGAAGTTAGAATATGAGTATAAGAAAATAGAGATAACAGGCATGTGGGGCAATAAGATGAAACAGGGAGAAAATCATCCACCCCATACACACTCTAATAATTTTCTATCAGGTGTGTATTATTTGAGGACTACAAAAGACTCTTCACCGATTCAGTTTTTTGACCCAAAGCAACAACGCACAGTTTTACAACCAAAAGGCAAACCAAATTGGAACACCGGTTCGATGATTCAATTTGATGCTTTCGAGGGAACAGGACTAATCTTTCCATCTTGGTTGATGCATTGGGTGCCACCTACTCAATCTGAAAGAACCAGTATATCATGGAATGTAATTCTCAGGGGTGATTATGGCTCCAGAGATGATTATCAGTATGCAAATATCTAAGAAGAATGAGGTCCACCTAAAGTTTGATGGTGTTGAACCTTGGTTAGCATCAGAACTAAATGACTTCTTCACCTTTGAAGTGCCCGGCTTCAAGTACATGCCAGCATATCGTAATCGTATGTGGGATGGTAAGATTAGACTATATAATATAGTGACAGGAGAAATTTATGTAGGTCTTCTTCCCTATGTTGAAGAATACTGTAAAAGGAACTCAATTGAATATGAACTCGAAACCGGAGTCCGAAGTGAAAGACCAATCGACAGAAAACTCATACAAGGATTCGTCAGATCCCTTAGACCTACATTATCAGGTAAAAGAATTAAAGTCAGGGATTACCAGATTGATGCGATACACCATGCTATTAGCACTAATCGTTCTCTGCTCGTTTCTCCTACTGCTTCAGGTAAATCCCTAGTAATATACTTTCTTGTCCGTTACTACCATATGATGGACTTGAAGACATTGATTCTTGTACCAACCACTTCCCTTGTCGAGCAAATGTATAAAGACTTCGAAGATTATGGTTGGAGTTCTGGTACCTATTGTCAGAAGATATATCAAGGTCATGCTAAACGAGTAACCAAGGATGTAGTAATATCGACTTGGCAATCTATATACAAGATGCCAACGGCATACTTTAGACAGTTTGGATGTGTGATTGGTGATGAGGCTCATCTATTCAAGGCAAAATCACTTACAGGCATTATGACTAAACTGCATCAGTGCAAGTATCGATTTGGTCTAACAGGAACATTGGATGATACACAAACACATAGATTAGTACTTGAAGGTTTGTTTGGTAGGTCAAAGAATGTTATAACTACAAAAGAACTCATTGATAAGAAGACACTTGCCAACCTGAAGATAAAATGTATTGTTCTAGTGTATCCTGATGCAGATAGAGAGATAATAAAAGAGTTTGGATATGCCGAAGAACTTGAATACATTGTTACGAAACCAGAGAGAAACAATTTTGTTGTTGAGCTAATCGCACATCTTAGTGGCAACACTCTGTGTCTCTTTCAGTTTGTAGAAAAGCATGGTGAGGTACTTTACAAACTGATGAATGAAGAGTATAATGATAGACCTGTATTTTTCGTCTACGGTGGAGTAGACACCAACACAAGAGAAGAGATAAGAGAGATTGTAGAAAATGAAAAGAACTCTGTCATCATTGCAAGTTATGGTACGTTTAGCACTGGTATTAACATTCGCAACATTCATAACATCGTGTTCACATCCCCCTCAAAATCTAAGATTCGAGTGTTGCAGTCTCTCGGAAGAGGACTACGGAAAAGCTCAACTAAGGATACGATACGATTGTTTGATTTGTCCGATGAAATATCCTACGAGGGAAGACCCAACTTTACCCTTAGACATTTTCGAGAACGAATAAATATCTATGATGCTCAAAAGTTTGACTACGAGATATCAAGGATAAGACTAAAATGAAAAAAGAACCTGTTAAAATTTTCAAATTGTCTAATGGTGAGAATATCGTAGGTATGATGATCCGTGAGTCAGAACAAGGACTTCTTGTACCAAGTGGAATAGAGATTAATTTTGCAACTATACAACAGATTACCATCAGTCGCCCATTGCGAATGATGATGACATCTAAGATTACGTGGAACGGTCCAATTGAATCACTTACTCTAACCCCGTGGATTGAACCCATGAGTGAACAATTGTTAATCAACCTCAATCCAAATAATGTTATTATGTCGGCCGATGCATCTGGCACATTGTTAAAATACTATAATCACTGTTTAGATCGGTTTATAATCGAATCGAGTATAAATTACGCAGAAGAGAGAAAAAGTACTCCACTAGATGATATACTTGATGCTATAGAAGAACCCACAGACAAAGAATTGGAAGAGTTAGAGAATGAGTTGTCTGGTTATGATCCTAAAAAAGATATAGTTCATTGAACAACCCACATACTTATACTACTCCTTTTTTTAGTGTTTGTCAAGACCCCTAAAGGTCATTGACATTTGTTCTGTAAAGAACTATAATGGTACCTAATATAATAATAAGTTAGGGAGACTATTATGCCTAAAAAACAGAGTGTTCACTATGTGGACAATAAAGAATTTTTAAAAGCAATGGTTGAATGGAGGTCTAAATGTTTGGATGCTGATAGCATAGGTGAGAGCAGGCCCCCATTAACAAATTATATTGGAGAGTGTTTTCTAAAGATTGCAACGCACTTGTCTTATAGACCAAACTTTATAAACTATTCTTACAGAGATGAGATGATATCAGAAGGTGTTCAAAACTGTCTTCAGTATGCTTACAACTTTGATCCCGAAAAATCAAAAAATCCTTTTTCATATTTCACTCAAATAATATACTATGCGTTTCTTAGACGTATTTCTGCTGAGAAGAAACAGGTGCATATTAAAAATAAGTTGATAGAGAAAAGAACTTATGAGCCATATACCACTATACCTGATGATGACACTATCTATTCGGTTGATGAAACTATGATAGATAGATTCTTACCCGATGAAGATGTCTATAAACCTAAGAAGAGTGAAAAACCAAAAACAAAGGGATTAGAATTTTTTATGGGTGGAGATAAAAAATAATGGAACCGAGTGTACCAGTTGGCATTCGACCTAAGATTGAAGATGGTGCTATTGACCTTAAGAATTTTTTGATGGAGTCGTTTTCTGTTATAACGTTCATTCGCAAAGTGAAGTTTTTAGATTTAGTTTTGATGACAAGACTTGAAGAGATTATCAAAGAGTTTAAGAGTGAAGACGTAGAGAAAAAACAAGCACAGCAAAATTTGGACTCGTATCATATGACTGACTATAGGTCGCATTTGATATACGATGAGTTCAAGCAATTGTCTGATTATGTTCTGACTATGTGTAAGGATAGTGTGGGTGAACACAATTTCAAAACTGTTGATTGTTGGGGTGCCTTATACAAAAAGGGAAATTACATTAAGGTACATAATCACTGGCCTTGTGCATTGAGTTGGACTTACTATATTAAGACTACGAAAAATACATCACCTCTTGTTTTTGTTAACAAGTTGGGAGAGACACCCTTTATGTCTGTTAATGGAAATCACTTCAGTGCAGAGGAATATGTATTACAACCAGAGCCAGGAGACTTGGTGATATTTCCTTCTATAATCAATCATAGAGTACCAGCAGAAAGAAGTGATGATGAAAGAATTGTAGTCATAGGTAATGTATCAATGGGAGTAGAACATTGAAGATTGCTCTTATAACTGATACGCACTTTGGTGCTCGTAATGACAACTTGGCATTCAATGAATACTTCTATGAGTTCTATGAGAATCAGTTCTTTCCATATCTCAAAGAGCACAAGATAAAGCATTGTGTTCATCTCGGAGATGTGATGGACCGTCGTAAGTTTATATCCTATCGTATCGCAAGAGACTTTCGTGAGAGGTTTATAAACTCTTTCAAGGACATCAACTTTCATATGCTTGTTGGTAATCACGATACCTTCTACAAGAATACCAATGATGTCAATTCTCTGCATGAACTGGTGGATGGAAAGTTCAAGAACATAAAGGTGTATTCCAAAACGACAGAAGTGGATTTTGGTGATTGCAAGATTCTATTTGTGCCTTGGATAAACAGTGACAACTATTCTTACACTATGGAAATGTTGGATACAACATCTGCTCAAATTTGCATGGGACATTTGGAGTTGAGTGGTTTTCAAATGCAAAGAGGCATGATAATGACAGAGGGTTGGGACAAAAGATTGTTTCAGAAATTTGATATGGTGATGAGTGGACATTTTCATCACAAGTCAGATGATGGACAGATATTCTACCTTGGCACACCATATGAAATCTATTGGAATGACTATGATGACCCAAAGGGATTTCACATCTTTGATACGAAAACAAGAGAGCTAGAACGCATAGTCAACACCAACACTTTGTTCTGTAAGATATACTATGATGATACGACACAGAACTACATGAGTCATGATATCAGTAGATACAAGAACAAGTATGTGAAGGTGATTGTAGTAAACAAAAAGGACTTGTATCAGTTTGACCATTTCGTTGATCGATTACTTTTGGCAGACGCACATGATGTGAAGATTATCGAAGACTTCTCAGAGATGGATGCCAGTAATGTATCTGATGACATTGTTGAGAACACAGAAGACACCATGACACTTCTAGAAAAATATATTGATGAACTGGATGTTACATTGGATAAGAGTAGATTGAAAACTACAATGAAGTCTCTCTATACAGAGGCACAGGATTTAGAAATATAGATGTCAAATAAAATTCGTGAATCAGCAAAATCATATACCTATCTAGTTACTCATAAGTCTTCTGGTATAAGGTATTATGGTGTAAGAACTGCTAATAAATTAGCGCCTAAAGTTGACTTCGGTTTCAAGTATTATACCTCTTCGGATGAAATTAAAAAAATATTAAAAGAGGAGGGTCGTGATGCTTTTGTGTGGGAGGTTAGAAAAGACTTTGATTGTCCGATAGCTGCACGAAAATACGAAGAAAAAGTTCTGAGAAGATATACAAAATGGTAGTATATTTGAAGACAAAAAATATGACCAATGCTTATCAAAAGAATTTCCTGTAACAAAAAATACAAAATATTTTTTTACTCAAATAATGAATAATTCTATTTTAGAAGATGATTTTGTAAAATTTATGATGGATGAAAAAGAATGTAAACTCTTGAAAGATAGGGGTATTAATATAAAAGAACAATTGCTTACACTAAAACATATACATCTTGTGTATGGGGGTGAATCTTGTTCAATGTCACATTTAATTACAGAATATTGGGTTTCGTCGTCTGAACCATTACAGGTTGGAGGATTTGTTTGTTCTCTGATGAAGGAAGATTTTGGTGGCACATTGGAGGCGTTTCTTTGATTAACTTTAAATGTGTGAGATGGAAGAACTTTTTATCAACCGGCAACACCTTCATAGAAATACCATTAGACAAAGATTCCACTACACTTATTATCGGTGAGAATGGTGCGGGTAAGTCAACCATTCTTGATGCGTTGTGCTTTGGTTTGTTCGGCAAACCATTTCGTAACATCAACAAGCCCCAACTTCTCAATACTGTAAATGGTAGTTCATGCTTAGTTGAGGTTGAGTTTGATGTTGGCAGAAAGAATGTAAAGGTGGTTCGTGGAATCAAACCGAATGTGTTTGAGATATACGTTAACGGTAAGATGTACAATCAGGATGCTAATGTAAGAGATTATCAGAAGTATCTTGAACAGCAGATTCTTAAATTGAACTACCAGAGTTTCACTCAGGTGGTGATTCTGGGTAGTTCTACCTTTGTTCCGTTTATGCAGTTGAAGGCTCGTCATCGTCGTGAAGTAGTAGAAGAGATTCTTGATATACAGATTTTCTCTTTGATGAACATGTTGCTCAAGCAGAAATTGAAGTCTATTGATGAGGAAATGCGAAATGTCAATTATGAGTTTGAATTGACATCTGAGAAAATATCTTTGCAAGAGAACTACATTGAGGACTTAGAAGCAAATAAAAATAAGATTCTTGAAGAGAAAATTTCACAATCCTCTGAAATGGACAATAAACTATTTATAAAAAAGGAAACCATAAGAAATCTTGAGGAACGTAATGGGGAGTTAGCAAAAGAGATAAGTGACATATCCAAAACACAGAACAGGTTTGAGAAGTTGAAGGGCATACAAGCCACACTTAAAGAGAAGCATCGAGCACATACAAAACTCATAGATTTCTTTGAGAACAATACTGACTGCCCGACTTGTCAGCAACACATTGATGAGACATTCAAAAACAATATGATTGACAACAAGAAGGATGCCGCAAGCAAAGTGAGTTTTGGTATGCAGGAACTTGTTGATGAGTTGGCCACCACAGAAAAGACGTTATCATATTGTAATGATGTGATATCTCGCATTCAAGAAACCACTGTCGAGATTGCAAAAGAAAACAGTTCTATCGTTGAGTTAGAAAAGTATAATACCAAAATTAAGACTGAGATTGAACACCTTCAGACAGACAATGTTGAGAAGGAAGACCATGAAAAGTTGAAGTCTCTTAAGAAAGAACTTGCGTTGATTGACAAGCAGAAATCAAAATTGAGAGAAGACAAAACATATTCTGAAGCAGCAAGAAACATGCTGACTGATACTGGTATCAAGACAAAGATTATCAAGCAGTATCTGCCTATCATGAATAAGTTGATTAATACATATCTAACCTCGATGGAGTTCTATGTTAACTTCACACTGAACGAGAATTTTGAAGAGAGCATCAAGTCTCGTTATCGTGATGACTTTACATATGCATCGTTTAGTGAAGGTGAGAAGATGCGAATCGACCTTGCACTGTTGTTTACATGGAGAGCAGTTGCAAAGATGAAGAACAGTACGAACACAAATCTGTTGATACTGGATGAGATATTTGATAGTTCCCTAGATAATACAGGGACAGATGAATTTTTGAAGATTCTAAATACGTTGGGTAACGAGAATGTGTTTGTGATTAGTCATAAGCAAGATGCACTTGCTGACAAGTTTAGAAACACAATCAAATTTGAGAAGGTGAAAAACTTTAGTCATGTTGCTGCTTAAAACATTGTTTCTTCATTGTAAAGATAAGTTTAAATGGTCAAGAAAAAAAGATTTCAACTGGGTCAAGAGAACCAAGTTTGTTGAACTTGATGATATAGATGTCACAGAAGATCCTGTTAGACCAGAACTAGATATGGACTTTAGAACTAGTTATGGAAGACGAGTATATGGGTTGAAGTTTAAAGATGAAGTAGCAGCTATCATTTGTATCGCATACACTAATGATATACCCTTTAGTGTGAAAGAATTAGATTTGATGTCTCAGAATGCACATCTCAAAGAAGACACAAATACTGCTATTGCATATACTGTTTGGTCCAGAAAGAAAGGTGCTGGTAGGGAGATAATGCAGAAAGCACTTGAGTTCATAAGAGGCAATCCCGATATAAAAAGATTGGTAACTTTGTCTCCATTGACACCAAGAGCAACGCACTACCATATTAGAAATGGTGCTAAGTTGATTAGTATCAATCCTACTGCACAGAATTTTGAATACGATTTAGAGAGGAAGGAAAAATGTTAAATGCATTGTTGTTACAATATAAGTCTGAGATTGCGAAAGCAAAAGCAAACATAAGAGTATATTTGAAGAATCCAGCAGGAATCGGAGAGCACCCAGATCTTGTTTCTGCTGTAGACAGTCAAATTGAAATCATTGCTAACGCAGAGGATAAAATAAGTGTGATTAACAATTATTATAAACCACAGCATAAACCATTGAGTCGTTATCCTACACCGTCTGATATGCCCAATTAAGCATGTATCAGTTAATTGACAGTCGTGCACCAATCCTACAAGTAAGAATGGATGGTGTTAGTGAAGACTTGAACAGGCACGAGTTTGCCGATACTCTACTTGCTACAATGGAAAATCTGAATGGACTAGGATTGGCAGCGAACCAATGTGGATTGAAAGAACGTGCCTTTGCGATGTACAGTGACTATTCATACAAGACTACAATTGTATGCTTCAATCCAACGATAACATGGCAAAGTGAAGAAATGTCTTTTGAGGAAGAAGGTTGTTTGACATGGCCTGGACTTTTTCGATGGATTGGAAGCAAGAATTTTTCAACACGAGCTCGATCACTTGAACGGTATTGACTTTACAAAGAAAGCAAATCGAGTTGTTCTGAACATGGCATTGAAGAAACGTGCTAAGAATATGAGGAAATTAAAAAGTGAAAGACGTAGTTAGAATTGACAATGCAGTTCCGTTAATGGTGTTAGAGTATATGAGAATGCGACTTCAGAATGAAGAGAGGTGGAGTTTCTCTTATCCCAAAGGTGCTGCATTTGAAAAGAAACATCCCAAGTTAACAATCTATGACGGTAGTGATATACCAGAAGCAAAGTTGTTAGAAGGTATGTCTCATATAATTTTGTTGTCGATATACAATTCGATGGTGCAACAAAATATGAATCTGTTTCATCCGTCTATGCTTTGGTGTGGAGCATCTATTAAAGATAGACACCGAAAAGATAATCTTCATACTGACCATGAAG
>LULS01000047.1_pt1 | contig 16621 bp, 22 predicted proteins | sample 728101 | NCBI WGS metagenome assembly LULS01 (sample SAMN03860283, study PRJNA289734) | marine metagenome | biome: seawater column; feature: ocean; material: water; isolation source: Red Sea water column Station 108 - depth 200m | place: Saudi Arabia: Red Sea | collected 2011-10-15 | depth 200 m | reverse complement strand
CAATAGAGGTTCCATCTCTGGAACTTGTTTCTAATTGTATTGGGGGAAAGAATGTATTATCAGGAGATTCTAATACTAATGCACTACCAGCCGTAAGTCCATTTCCAGACTCAATAATAATATAACCGTCTAAAGTATCTTCATTATCTAAAACAATATTACTTCCAGCTTCAGTACTACTTGCATCTACACCATTTAAAACTATTTCATTTCCTTGCTCAATAGAATTGTTTATACCAACTGTACTGACTACAACATCACTTCCAACCCTACTACCATCCTCAAGTAGAAACCCTTCACTGTCACCTGTCTCCAATGTTTTTCGTACAACATCCTCAAAAGTTGTAGTTAAAATATTGTTAGTAGAATCCCATGCCTTAACTGTTCCTGTATGTGTAGTAAGAGTATTCCCAGCTGTAAAAGTTCCAGATACATCCTTTAATGTAAAGTTAGCACGAAATGACATATCAGGAGCAGAACTATAATTAAATCCATAATTTGTCATTCTTATATCACCAACAGAACCAATATTATCAGTAGTTGCTAAGAGAGCTCCACTCGTACCAGTTGTTGATGTTATTGTTACAGTAGGAATAGTTACATATCCTCCACCACCGTTTTTAACAAATACTCTATAGATACCACCACTATAATCTGTACCTTCTTCTATCTGAAATCTATCTGTGTCTGTACTATAAGTATCATTAGATACTTGTTGTAATGATGGTTCCATTGAAACATTATGTCCAGCATGTGAAGAGGAAGAATCAATTCCATCTAAAAGAAGATTTCCTGTTTCATTTTCAAGCACGACTTCAAAATAATCAATATGTGTTGTAGTACCAGTTTCTGAGAGAAGATAATCATTCTCATTCGTTGATGCCTTGTCAGTACCCTCTAATAAAAATGAACCATCAATAATAGAAACAAATCCTTCAGCCGATACTGTATTAGAGTCAGATGTAGTAAATGTAAGAACATCACCTACTTCATACTTACTCCCAACATCATCAACAACAATTTCACTTACTTTACCCGTATTAATATTATCAATTCTGGCAGTAGCCAAACCATTACCAATACTAGTATTTGTATCAAACTCAACATCCTGATCTGCTGTATATAAAGCACTTGAATTTGTAATTGTAGGAATATCTACTATTTGTTTGACAGTAAACGTCAAATCAACATCTAAATTTTTAGCAGTTGTCTTTACGGTTTCTCCATTTGTAAAAGTAAAAGTATCACTAAGAGATGTTTTATTAAGTTCAAACTCTACAATAGCAGTTCCACCTTCAGTAAATGATGAAGCAGAAGCTACAGATGCTTTAGCACCAGATGATTGCCCTGTAATAACTTGTCCAACTGATTCTGAATCATCAATATTTGTAAGGGGAGCAACTCGCATAATTGTTTTATTTGTCCAATTACCATCTGATGCTCTCATCATATATTTGTTTGGATAAATTACATCAGCGTTTTCACCAAGTAACATACGCATAAAAATCTTATGGCCTTCAGACGTTCCTTTGGCTCTATACAACTCACGAATATTTTTGATTAGATTTCTTTTAGATACTCCTTCTGCTAATGTTGAAGGAATTGCGTTCATAAACTCATCTCGGAAATTATCTAGAAAATCGTAAATAGTATTATCAATATTAGCATAGTCCAATAGTTGCTGTATATTCTGAACAGGATTTGCACGATACCTAGTAACCGTACCAGATGCTCCAGAGGTTCCACCTGTTATGGTTTCTCCTGTAATAAATTTTTGTTGTGAAGTAATAAAGAGTCTTGGTTTACTTGCATTACCTAAATCATCAACGAGAACTGTAGCTGTTGCTTTTGATGTTCCACCAGTAATCGTTTCACCAACAGCAAATTTACCATCACTTCCCGAACCACTTTCTAAAACAATTGGATTTCCATCAACATCTAATACATTAGATGGAGTTGATAATTCTAAAAGAATATTATCAATATTTACAGTAAGACGTAATTCTCCCGCTTCAAGATATTGATAATAATGCTTTAGAAAACGAGAAAATACAGGATGATCTGACTGAACAAAATCAGGTAATTGTCCATCAATAAGAGAACTAAGTTTAGTTGTTAATTTCCCTGTTGGGTTATTATCAAACGGCATTTTTAATAACTCGATGTTGTTGTATGTGACGATGTAGGTGTATATGTTGTACCAGCAGCACTATCTCCAACCGCAATCGTATCAACCTCTCCTGTCACACTAGTATTGATAAAATCAATTTCTAATATTTGATTACGAACTGGAACTATATCCTTGGAATCTGGAACAGCAGTAATACGAATTTGGTTTGAAGATGTACCATCAACATCAGCTACTGAAGTAATATGAATTCCATCAGTAACAATTTTCCCTTCCGAGTATGTTACAGTACCAGCAGTTGAATCTGTATACACTCTAGTTCCAGTAGAAAGATAATATGTCCTTAATTTACCTGCACCGTCATCATCAAAATATTGTACGTTTGTTGCATCACCACTTACATAAAATCCAGTTGAAGCAATCACACCACCAGCAGATTTATTATGTTCAGAATGTGGCCAATAAAATGCATTGTTAAAACTAATTGTATATGCAGTTGAAGCAGTAGTAGTAGGTGTAAAGAATTGTCCCATTGAAATATTTAATGCATTACTTGTAATTGAAGTATCTGTGTTATCAATAAGTCCTAAAACTTTTGAGTGTCTAAACAAACCTTCAAATTGTGCAAGATCAGAGGTATTGTAGGTTGATAAAGTAGTATTAACTAAAGCCTCCAACTCTGAAGTAGTATATGTTGTCTTACTCTTATTGTATTTAAATTTTCCAGTTAAAATTAATTTAGTTATTTGTGGATCAATAACAACAGGAACAGTTGATGCTACAGTATATGGTGCTAAATCTGTAACCAATTGAGTTTTTTCTGTTGAAGTTAAATTAAGTCCTGTGGTTGTTTTAATTGAAATAAAAACTTTACCATATTCGGCTGTACTCACCGCACCAAGACTTGTATCATACGAACCACTCTCTCCACCAAACACTGATACAGATTGTGCATTAGGATATAATTTCTTTGCATAAACTTTATAATCCTCAGCAGTAACACATCTACCCTGAGATGCATAATCAAGAGGTGCATTGTATTTAATTGATTTTAAAGTTTCTGGTTCAGCACCACCATTTGCAGCATCTTGAGTAAAAACTGATACATCAGTAATTGTAGCAATTGCTCCAGAATTTGAAAATATAGAAGCACCATTTGCAGCTATTTTATTAGTTACAATATAAGTTAAAATTACAATATTATCATCAGACAACGCTGCACCAACTATTCCATCTCCAAAGTACACTTCATAAAGTCCAGCTTCTACTTCTTGTAAAAAATAAACTTTACTGTCAGTTTCAACTTGAGTTATATCTGTTGCTTGTGTATATGTATTTGTTGTAGTGTCACTTGAGGAAATTTGAACTTTAATTGTTAATGTAGACGTATCTGCCCTATTGTTTCTAAGAAGAAATCTTTGATCAACATCAGATGAATCAACAGTATATCTTGTTGTTACAAAAGTTCCTTCATAGATAGGAACATTATTAAACAGAATACCAGACCCAACATTTGGTGCAGTAATATCTGAAGCAGTAACAAATTGATAATTCGTTCCATCAACACTCGTTGTAAATACTGTTCCAGCATCCATTGTTGCTTTTGTCATTGTGGGAGTATTTAATGTAACATCAATAATTGCCTTAGGAGCTTTAGCAGATGTAGGAATATACCCTAGAGTTTTTGCGTGAGAAATAATACTTGAACGTAAGGATGCACTATCAAGAAACATTTCGTTTGCAAGCATGTTAGCATTGAAACCAAGATAGTGTGTATTGTAAGCAAGAATATCCAATAGAATGTTTATGCCTGCACCTTCAAAATCGTAGTCTTTAAATTCTGTTTGCGCTTTAAGGAATTGCTTAAGATTGCCTTTTACTTCATCAAAATCAAATTCTGTTACGTTTAGTCTGGATTCATTTATTGCCATTATCGTAATCTCTCTAGAAATACCGTTAAATCTACTAACTCAGTTGGTGCATTTACAACATAAAATGATATAGTACACTCATATTCATTACGGTCTAAATCTGGTCTTGCTGATACACTAATTAATCTTGCTCTTGGTTCAAAATTTTCAATCACCATTTCGATTTTTCTTGTAAGGATATGAGAAGTTGTAGGAGTCATATTTTCAAACAACATATCTCTAACCCCTGATCCAATTTCTGGATGAAAAGGTTTTTCATAGTGATTCAATAATACAAGATTGCGAACAGAACGCTTAACTGCTTGAATATCATTTACTTTACTAATATCATTAGACGCTGCCTTTCTTCCAAAGAAAAGGTCTAGATCAGTATACTGTTTGACACTCCGTTCAGATTCATTTAGAGCTTGTGAATCTGTAAAAGCAGTTGGTGTTGGCATTATAAACTCCTATCATTATTATTTATAAGATGTTTTTAATATATTTCTATTTCTGATATTACAGCATCAATATTATCATGCCAATAATTTAAAAACTTATGTACTTTTGGGTATTGAGGTTTTACATCATCTGTTTGCCAAATAAACTGTTGTAAAATATTATGACAATCAGGCCTCCAATAAAAAACATTTACAGTTACGATAGTATTTTTTATTATAATCATTTAATTAATTCTATCTACTAATAAAACGTGGATCATAAGTATCATTGTAAGAATATGCAACTTTTAATTTTGTTCCTTCAGGCACTTGTGCTTCATTAATTCTCCCTTCATACGGGCCTGCTTTATCTTGAGTTATTGTTAATACTTTTCCACTAACTGTATAAGTATCATACCCCCTTTGAGCTTGACTTAAAGGTTTCAGTTCTTTAATTTTACCAACATCATTATCTGTATAGTAACCATATACAGCTTTAATGTCTACAGGAGTAAATCTTAAAGTAACACCATCATCAGTAAATTTTGAGAAGAATTCTCTTGTTTGAATTGGACGACTTGAAAACCCTTTATCAGCTACAGTCTTTTTAACCCATTTCGTTCTACTTCCAATACGATCACCACTAATATTAGTTTCAACTGTTTTTGTTGATGCATCATTAGGTGTCGTAACCTTAACTTTATTCCCTGCTGTTGTTACTAAATCTGAAAAGAGTGTAGCAACTATAAGAACACCTGTATCTTCTGTAGGTGGTGTTGTTCCACTAACAAGATTTGGATTTCCTGATATATCAAATTTATAAGCATCTTCTTGACCAGCAGGAATATCTACTCCTGATTGAACAGATGCTACAATCTTTGAAAGGTCTTCTTTAACTCCAGCAATAAATGTATTTGGAACTAATGTAGAAAGTTTTTCTGATGATGAATCTATTATAGGTTGCAAAGATTCTGGTGCTTTCTCTATCGCATCAGATAAACCATCAGCTGCTTTTGTAAAATTTGGAATTGAAACAGCTGAACATAAACCACTTCCACCCTGTATTGCAGAAAGAGCATCTGTAACTAGAGTATCTAAAGAAAATCCAGCACTCGATAATGCTGTTCCAAAATCACTAGTAATATCAGCTAGTGCTTGAGTATGTGCAGAACTTCCTGGCGTTAAACTTGATAAACCTGTTAACAGTGATTGTAAATTAAGATCAGGAAGAGCTGGCATTTCTGGTATTAAAGCTCTAAGTTCTGTTTCAAGAGAGTTTAAATCAGAAAGTGCATTTGCTGCCAGAGTTGAAGCATCATCCTCTAAACCATCAATAGCAGTTTTTATTAATTTTTCAAACTCAGTTTGTATGGCATTAAATTCAGGACTTGTACCACATAAATTTGGAATTTTAAGATCTGCCATGATTGTATCCTATAATCCTGTTACTGCATCTGTACCAGTAGACCTTGCGGGCGATACTGGATGGGTATGATCAGTTTTTCCAGTTTCTTTATCAACATAATGATCACCATCCATTTTCTCTTTAAATGCACTAACATAATGATTAGTTACTTCACCTGTAAATTTATGAGTATGAATTCCAGTAGTGGTTCGTGCCACATTTGAATCAACTGTTTCAGTTAGAGTACTCTCAGAATGAATTGTCATTGCTCCAGCAGACTTCATATTTAACTTACCACCAGATTTAAATGACATAATACCAGATTCAGTAGTATTAGATAAATCCTTTTTTGCTACAATTGTTATACTTCCAAGAAGTGAACCAACCTTAATATCATTTACAACATTCAAACTATCTGTATCATTAATATTTACAAGTCTAGACTTTTCAATAATAGTATCATCAAATCCAGTTATGCGTGTCTTTCGATTACCATTAATTTGTTGTGCATGATTACCTCGTATTTCTTCTTCACGATTTCCACCCCTATCACCAGCACCAATTTTTACCAAATGGTCTTTATGTATTTTTTGAGTATAACTCCCTTCTACTTCTAAAATATAATCACCCTTGATTAACTCTCTTACAGTAATTGGACTATTCTTTGTGTCTGTCCCATATGTGATATTAACATTACCAGAAATAGAAACATTAGAACTACCAGCTATAATCTCATAATTGTCACCAATTACCTTTACAGTTTTAGTTCCATTAGGATGTATTTCTTCAAAAGTTCCTGATTTATGTTGAGTAAACAATCTTTCATGTTTTGGAGAATCGTCTATTTCGTGTATATGTCCAGACTCACTTTCATAAACATGATTGTATGGATATTGAGCTGACACATATGGATTAGCATTCTTTTTGATTGACTTGGGATCAGGTTCATTCCAAAATCCACGAGTCTCGTTTACAGGTGGTTCTGATACAGATTTCAAATATGGTTTAGTCGCAGTTGGAATACCTGTTCCATATACATCCTTTTTAGTGCTATCATCATCTACACCTACAGTTGTATCCTTCTTAAGTGGATCACCTCTAAGACGTTGTTTACGACGATTAATAAGAGAAGAATGTGTTTCTGAGGTGGGCCCTTGTGCTAATCTATTAGTATCACTTTCCCCTATCTCATGTCCAGATGGCATTGTATAATCTTCACCATCTACTGGATATGGGCCATTCCACACATCACCAGCATATTCTATTTGTTTTGAATATGGGCCTCTAGGATCATTAAAACCATATCTATTATCAGCTGCTTCATCAGGAATACCAGGCAACGATCCTATAATAAGAGGTTGTTGTTTCTCTTGTGTGTCTCTAAAGAAACCAACAACCCAACCACCTTCAACAAGAAAAGACGGAGTACTGCCCATACCTTGCATAGATGGATCTGTTACAGGATGCATAACATGAGCCCACGGTAAATCTGTAGTTGGAAGTTTCTCTAAATCTTTTGTATGATACCCAAGACAACGAACTCGCACTCTGCCAAGTCTTAATGGGTCATTTCTATCTTCTACAACACCAACGAACCAAGAGAAACCATCTTGGCCCATAAAATAACTTTGTTCTGCCATAATATCCCTTTTAAATAATCTTTATGATTATTTATAAGGATTTACAATATCTTAATACAACCACTCTGCCATAGTTTTAAACTCTTCACTTATACCAGAAGCATTTCTACTTTCCATACCAAAAATTGGTTGCCAAGGATTTATCCCAAGATTTCCTGCTAAAATAATTCTATCGTGATTACATTGATGTTCTGGTACAGAATGTCTAATCCAGCCTGGAAACAAAATCATATTACCATTTTTAGGATAAATTATATGTTCGTATAAAGAATCAATAAATTTTAATGGAGCACATTTATTACAACATTCTACATTATATACCCAACTCCATATCTGCGGCCAATGCTCATGAACTTTGGTATAATCTCCCTTGGAATATATCGCACCCCAACAATCGTATGGTATCAAAGGAACTCCCTGTCTTGGAGAATTATCATATGCTAGTTGTACTGCCATATTACATACTTTCATGAAATCTGAATTGGTTTCATGCATATACCAACCCGTCATACTTGCTTGTACATTAGTAGATGACTTTTGAACATCACCAATATCTCTACATACTTGTCCAAGTTTTTTCTGAAGTTTCTCGTTTGAATAGTCCTTTTGTACAACAGGAAATTTTACATCAAAATCTATAGAATGTGGATTAGTTCGTAGTTGTCTAAGTTTCTTCTCTTCCAACACATTCTCTTTTTTTATATTAGATACAAGTGATTTTAGTGAATTCATTTACGGCTCCTTTGGATACCAATACCACCCTGTAGCAATATATTTAGAATGAGTATGTACAGGATTCCCCCTATGTTGATACATCCATGCAGCAGGGAATATACAACCCAATCCTTCTTTTGGGTTTATTCGTATCTTATCATACAAAAATTCTGTCTCTCCTTCATCATTCGGAATATCATTCAGATAAATAGTCCATACCAGAGCTCTGGTACAGTTTTTCCAATGACTTATTTCTGCATGAAAGTTATGAAATCCACCACCCATAGGATTTGTACGTTGTATCTTAATTTCTGGTGTAAGAAGTTTACGATTTCCACGATATGCATAGGGAAATTCTTCTAGATATTCCTGTAACATATCAAGTTTAACTTTCTGTACAGGTTTATATAGTTCTAAAGTATCTGGAAGCCACATCTGTTTATCATTACGAGTTTCACTATTGACTTCTTTGGTTTTTACATTAGGTTCACTCTCAAACCATTCAATGAGAGAATGACACATTTCCTTTGATAACGCATCGTGAAACCCCCTAATAAAGTTACACAGCATTCTCTCTATCCACATTTAAGTTACCAGAAAGCATAATACGCTCATGGTCACAAGTATGTGTTGGTACTTCATGTTTCAACCACGATGGAAAAAGAATCATCTGAGAAGTTTTTGGAGTTACTTCCAGTATGGTTTCACTAGTAGGAAACACCAGAGGCGCACACTTCTCACAAGCTTTTATACAATAAGTATACGACCAAAGAGAAGGCCAATGATTATGTACTTTAGTAGATTGACCTTTAATATAAACTAAACCCCATGTATCATTGAGATACAAAGGAACTCTTAATGGAGTACCAGCAGTATTTGTTTTTGATGCAAGAGGACAAGCATTCGCTATTTCTATAGCTCGTTCTGAAACAAACACAAAGGATTGATAAACAACATGCATATCCCATCGTGTCATAAGACACTTTGCAGCAGTACGTCCATGTAAATAATCCCCTGCAGCCTTTGTATCTCGTTCCAGTTGATCATTATCCAACCCTACTATCTGTTCTACCTTTACAGGATACTTGTCAATAAAATGAGGCCAAGGTTTTTTACCCTTTCCATACACTAAATCACTTAACGCACTCACACCACAATCTCCTGTATACGTTGCTCGTCTGGATGATGACCATCAAACTTAGGTTCTCCTTTAGGTAAATGGTAAAACCAGCCTGTTGCTATATATTTAATACCCACATTAGGAGTAATACCCTTATGAGGATGAGTCCATGCAGCAGGCCAGATTACGGTTCGTCCTGTTTTGGGTGTAACCGTTAACCGTTGGTAAGGAAATATCGTACCACAAGCTGCATTATTTAAATAAACCATCCATGCAAGCATACGATATGGATAAGAACCAGAAGTTTCGTTATGTAGTGAAAAAAAACCTTCTTCCTTACCATCATATCGTTGAATATTATAGGAAGGACATACTCTCCACTGACTAATCTTATCTATTGTCTGCAAATAGTTGTATTTGATTTTATACTCTTCTATCGCTTTACTCACAAATGCATATACAGACTCATTAATTTCCCAATCTTCACCAAAGTTTAATGTCATCGTTGAACAAACTTTTTGACGATTTTTATTAAAGGCCTTTAGTCCAGAGGATTTAGGTACATATGTTTTTTCAAAGAAATCTACAATATTCTTACAAACAACATCTGTTTCGCAAGTATGAATATCATAAACTTCAACAAAATCATGCAACATCAGACAAACTTATGTAGTCATTAAAAACATTTTTTCCAACCCAAACCTCAATAAAAATAGAATTCATGTTCTTTGGTTTAACAGGTACAAACTTTTTGAGTTTCTTAGAGTAATAAAGAGGCACTCCATCCTTCAATTTCATATCCTCATACGAGTCCATATCTGAATGAATGTCTACGATGCAACCTTTAACTTTCTCACCATATTCATTCTCGTATTCTATATTATCTCCGATATTCATTTCACTTTCTCCATGTTAATGTTAACTTCCTAATGATAACATATACAAAAGAATTTGTCAACACTTAATTTCCATATTTAAACTCTTTATTAGCCGCATTTTCAAGTTGAGTCATAATCTCTTCAGTAAAATATGCGTTTGGATCACTTAGAATTGTCTTACCAAACTGTTTGGTTCCATTCGGCAACTCATATCGTGTGGAAACCTTCTTGAATATACCATACTTCTCAGCAAGTTCTAACAATCCATAATGTCTATCCAACCCTTTATCATACGTCAATCGTACATCAACAACTTTATTCTCTACAGTAAGCCTACTCTTGTGGTTCTTACAGTGAATAATATTACCAATAACCTCAGTACCATCCTTCTCCTTTTTCTTACTGAGATACACAATCGTACTTGCTGCGTACTTCAAACCACTTCCACCACCCATCTCTTTTTGAGGAAACATGTTCCCAATCACATCATAAGTATGGTTCGTAACTAACATAGGAACTTTTGCTCGTCCTAACTTCAATGTCATCACTCTAAATGCAGCTTTCAGTACCTGAGCCCTACTCATATCTCTGGTTTCTTTACCTTGTGCAGTATCTTCCATCTCCTTTGTGGTAGACAACATACCCAAAGAATCCAAACATAGAAATAACGGTTTACGATCTGCTTCACTCTGAGCAAGGTACGAGTCAAGTGTTTTTAACACCGCATGACGAAACTCTTGTACAGTAGAAACAGGAAAAACCACCATACGTTCTGCATCAATCCCTCGACTTACTATTAACTCCTTTGTAATTGCACTTTCACTCTCAAAATAAACAACCCCTGCATCTGGATTTGCGTCCAAAAACGTCTTAACTATTCCCATTGCAAAGAACGTCTTACCAGTTGCACTTTCACCAGCCAAAGCTGTTATCTTATTAGAAGGAAGTCCACCATATATGGAACCAGATAACAACGCATTAAAGACATAGGAACCTGTGTCAATATAAGAGTTAACATCCCCTGCTTCTATACCATCTGCAGCAAGAGTTGCATATTCATTACCAATTTCTTTCACTATATTTCTCAAAAAATTATTCATATTACTATATATCCTTACAATCATCCAAGAGTTGTTTAGCTGCAAACTCCACTCTGGCAGGATATTTCCTCAATTGAAATCCAGTACCAGCAGAAAGTGCATCTCTATCTACAAAATGTTTGTGTTGATGTTCCACTTCATCCCATTTTTTATCCAACTCTTTACAAATCCAATCATATTCCTCATCTGATATTACTGATTCATCCATTTTATAATACAAATAAGATGTCATCAGATACCAAGGAACCAACATATCAGGATTTCTACGATATATTGGTGTATCAGACAAAACCTTTAAATCAATTTCCTTATTAATATCAACATAAGTAAAGTTTGACTCATACCGTTTTTGGTTTAGTGAAATCTTCTTAGAAGTTAATTTTTTCATGAACAGCATTTACCAGTTTCATTAAAATTTGGCATTATATATTCTTTATCAGGTGTATCTATATCACCATTTATAAATAAGTGAAATGTTTGATCTGGTTGTAGACAACGACTCCATCCAACCTTGTATCCATATGGTACATCTTTAATTTCTATATTCAATTTGTTACACACATATTCTTCAGATACACTACCATTATTTTTTTGTAGTATCTCTATAATATCTTCTCTTAAGCTCATAACAACCTCATTGGCGGGAGTGACGAGACTCGAACTCGTGACCTTCTGCGTGACAGGCAGACGTTCTACTCATCTGAACTACACCCCCTTCGTTTATCATAATATAAAACCTTTAAATTCCACTTTACACAAGATGGATAATTACTATAATGTGTTCCAATTACTTGAATAAGATACTCTTTCAATTCTTCATCTGTCATTTAATGTACTCTGCTACTTGATGGAATAACTTTTTCCAAGTATCTTTTATATGCTTTATAAAGATCTGATTCCTCAGAAGTTGCTTTCACTAGTTGAGCTATTAACCATCCAATTACAAAGTCTGGATCATTACTAGGCAATTCTTCAATCTTTTTTTCGATCTCTGTTTTTGTCATTACCTTTCCACTCCACAAGCTTCATCGTTAGAACACCACTTCGCATACTCTTTTAACCGCCTTTTCGCTTCTGGATTAGTCTCATCAGATGAAAGAATAACATCGCCATTGAAATCATCAAATCTAATCCAAACCAACCTTGATTGCATTAAATCTTTTACACCATTCATAATCTCTTCCTTAGAGATACCTGTTGCACGTTGCAATGCATTAACAGAAATATCACTGGATGCCACTCGGCAAACTATGGTACGTAAAATAGAAGATGAACTGATTTTAGTCCAATCTTCTGCTCTTATAACAAACTTATGTAGTTCTTGTGCATAACGTGCAAGTTCAGTATCATTATCATCAGCTGCTGTTCCGCCTTGTGCTGCATACACAATCATCATAATCATAAAGGTTACAATTATAAACAATGTGAAGAATATTGCTTTTTTCATTGCGTCCACGCTCCTAGAATAATTGTTGGATCTGAAATCTTAACAAAAAGTAAAGTCACTTGTGCAGATACTAATAACGATACGATTAACCATAGTATTTCATCAAACATTCGTTGTCAACTGCATTTTCTGCTGCACCTCTCGCTTCTTCTTTCGTACAACCATAATGAAGTGTCTCGTTATATGTATTATTGTATATGTGTGAATAATTTTTTGTAGTAAGCATCTCATTTGCAATAAGTTTCTTTGTAACTGCACTAAGTTTCATCTGTAACCTCCTTTTAGTATGCGTTCTGCGAATAATGCAGCGTTAATTGCACCATGCTTACCTATTGCCATACATGCGACAGGAACACCCTTAGGCATCTGTGATATACTGAGTAAACTGTCAATACCTGACAGATTTGAGCTCATAGGAACACCGATAACAGGTAAGGTTGTATATGCTGCTACCACTCCTGGCAGTGCAGCAGACATACCAGCTGCAGCCACTATGACTCTCATTCCTTTATTAAGTGCATCTGTAGTCCATTCTCTTACTAATTCTGGTGTTCGATGTGCTGAGGCAACAATAGTTTCATTTGTAATGCCTAGTTCAGTTAATTTGCTCGAGCAATGCTTCATTGTCTCCATATCAAACTCACTACCCATTATTATTCCAACTTCATTCATATCATTAAACTCCATTCTCTTCTTCTATAATATAATCTTCCATTACTGGATTTACTAGTAACTTTTTACATAGTTCTTCAATATCTGTGTTATCGTCACATACTATAAAATGACACTTACCAGAGCGTATCTCTATAATCTCTCCTAAACCAAAAGTATTACATGCACTTCTAATAGCTTCACCCTGATTATCCTTAATAGACTTCCGGTATTACATGCACTTCTAATAGCTTCACCCTGATTATCCTTAATAGACTTCCGAAGAAAGGTTATTACTCTATACTTTTTCATGAAACATCACAGCTCCCATAAATGTAGCAGTACTACAACCAACTTCCTTTATAGGTGGATATATTTTACGGTATGTCAACTCACCTTTAGTCCATTTCTCTATAATTACACTCGTTTTAGATTCATACCGTAACATAAAATATTCTCCTCTTATATAACAACTCCACTTTCTACCGCACCATAGTATTTCATCAAACATGAAGTTTCACTTTCCCATCAGCTTTCGTGACTGTGCATATGCATATCTATCTTTTGCAGTACGAACTACATCAAGTACTTGTGATATATTCTGCCAAGGTTTTAGAACTATACCAGAACCCAATCTCGAATTGGGTAAATGGGGAATAGAACCATATGCCTTACGTTTTAGAGGTTTCATATTTTATAAATTTCCAAAAATCATCAACAGCTCCACAAAATGCACCAATTTGCTTGGATTTTTTGTTATAACTATATCTACTTTTATTCCATTATTAATTATTGCACTAAAATTAGTTCCTTAGCCCCCATATTCTCGTAATCCCCATGAGCTATTCCCCTATCTATACCATCTCCACAGAAAATTTCTATGAGCTATTCGTTTCTCAGCGATTTTGATGTATTCCTCATTTGATTCTATGCCGATGAAATTTCTGTTTAATTGCTTACAGGCTACACCTGTTGTTCCACTCCCCATAAAAGGGTCTAAAACTGTGTCTCCGTCTTTACTTACTAATCGTATGAGCCAAGATATAAGGTGAATCGGCTTTACTGTTGGGTGGTGGTTGGATCTTGGCTGTGCTGTTCTCCACTTAATTCCATCACCTTTTCTTCTGTCTTGCTCTGTCCATTTGTCAGCCACTTCCAAATCACCATAGATAAGGGGCAACTTTTTCTCCAACCCCTCACATCCTGCATTCCTTTCTTTCTTACTTGCTTTTGGACATTGAATCAGTCCGTGTTTTTCTCCCCAGACATCTATGTCAAAGTATCGGGATTTTGAGCCTGAGTCACCAAGCCCTATTCCATATCTACCTTTTTTAACTTGTGTATGTAATGAATTTTTATTATAAACGTTTCTATTTTTTATATTAAATTTACTTCCATCGCCTCCTGTTGATTTTGTAATAGTTCCATCATTCAAAGCATCATCTGTTACAGCTAGGTTAGCTGGGAAGCGGCCTTGAATATCTGTGTTACTTGCCTTTGATTTTCCCTTACCACCAAAAAACTTTCCGTTAGTTGCATTTTCTTGCCCTCTCGCAATATCATCTTCATAACTATCATTTATTGGTATCCTGCACCCATCAATATCCAAAGCACCTGCACCGTGTTTTATGCAGTTCTCTACGATGGTTTTTTCGCTTAAAGGCTTCCTTGCCATTACTATTGGTTCATGTGCCGGTTTCAGGGCTGTGCCGAAGCCTTCCCATTGGGAGTTTCCTTTGGTGATGTGAAAATTGCTATTCTTGAATTCACCTACCTTATCCCTCTCATTCCCCATCTTCTTGTCATACAACTTGCCTACATTATGGCTCTTGGGAAACCCACTCGCATAAATCCATTCGAGCATATCCCTTATCTCAAACCCTGCATCTTCAATCGCCACTGCCATTCTGTGATAAGTTCGTGTTCCTCCGAAAGAGAGTAAATGTCCGCCTGGCTTCAACACCCGCAAACACTCTTTCCATAATTCCACATTGTAGGCTATCCCAGAGGCATCCCATTTTTTGCCCATAAATCCAAGTTCGTAGGGTGGATCAGTTACAGCAGCATCAATGCTGTCATCGTCTAATTCTTTTAACTTTTCTTTACAATCTCCAAACAGAATCATCTTTAATTATTTCTTCTTCTCATTTTTCAAATCTAACTCGTCTTCAAGGTCTTTAATCACTTCTCCTCATAAATTTAAACCTTCAGACATTTTCTTTTGCACATTTTCAAGTGCTACTTCAGTAAAAGGTGACACCAAACTTGCCAAATCTTCTGCTAGTCTTTCGTGAAAAGTTTCTTCTCCGTCATCAGCAGAAAGCAACCAATCTATTCTTTCTACATATTTGTAAGCTATTTTAAGAAACATTATAGCATCTTCAAATTGCTTCATGGTTTCCTCTGTATATAATCCTTTTGTATCATCATGATTTAAAGAAAATATAGCTTCTCTAATTTCCTCAGCTAAATCTTCTAATACATGTTGTCTGTATTCAAATGCTCCACCACTCATAATTTTTCCTATAAAAATATTTGTTTTTGTTGATTGTTTACCATAACAAAAGTTGCAATAATTAAGTTGATTAAAATAATACTTAAGAAAAAAAATATTAACATTCTAAAGTAATTCATATGATTTCCTTTGAGTGGTGTATTACTTTATATTTATTTCATATATTATTAAAAAGTTATATATAGGGAAGTTCATATGAAATCCTCTCAGTTTTAGGGGGGAGGGGGCTCTGAGATTTCTTTGAGATATCTTTGAGAATTCTTTGAGAATTCTTTGAGATATCTTTGAGATATCTTTGAGATATCTTTGAGACACCTTATTGCATTTATAGATTATCAAAGCCTTTCCAGTTTTAGGCCCCCAAGTATTCCCCAAGTAAAAGAAGGAACAGACAACAACTTGAATTCCCCACACTCATGATAAATCGAGAACTTCACTGTGGGCCACCAACCCTAATGTTTCTGTTCCTTCAATTTTACACTTGAAGGTTTTCTCCTTTCTCTTAATTAATTATTGTCCTATAATACCATACTCAATAAGATTTGTCAAACCTTTTTTTAAACTTTTTTTAAATTAATTTCTCTATTCAACATGGGCCTCCCCATGCTAAACTCTGTCTGGCTTTATCATTAACTAACTTCTCTGCCTCGTCAATAAAGTCTTTGATCTGCGA
>LULS01000169.1_pt1 | contig 16867 bp, 18 predicted proteins | sample 728101 | NCBI WGS metagenome assembly LULS01 (sample SAMN03860283, study PRJNA289734) | marine metagenome | biome: seawater column; feature: ocean; material: water; isolation source: Red Sea water column Station 108 - depth 200m | place: Saudi Arabia: Red Sea | collected 2011-10-15 | depth 200 m | reverse complement strand
CTAAAAACCCGTGGCGCCAGCATGCCTAGTGAATTGGTTATTGACAGGGTTGAGGCTTTTTACGAAGCCCACAAAAAACTTGCTAAGCCGGAGGGTTTGGCTCGTGCAGTAGGCGACAAGGTTTAATACCACTCGTCATCCATACTGTCCTTCTTCAGCCTTATAAAGTCTTTTAACTCTTCGTCTATTGCAGTATCCATCGGTGGTTCTTCATATTCATCGAGCATGGCATTCCAGCGCTCGTAAGCTCTCTCTTCGGCATCCTTGGAGCCATCCTCTTCCCACTGCTCAAAAGAATTATTGTCAGCTATTTCAGAGCGAAAGTTTGCTGTCTCAAAGTTTTCTCCAGTATGCTCTGTACCTAAAAAGTTCTCACCTGGGGAGTTTTCCTTGAAGGCACTGAAACCTAGAGAATTCTCGTTAATGCTCAATCCATCGCCCATCCGATGCAGCATTCCAAGACGGTCTGAATCAAGTATAAATTTCTCATAACCTACTACTAAACCACCCTCCAGCCAGCCAGCCGCCTGGTGGATAAAATTAGCGCCCGCCAAAAACGCTGGAAACATTGAATCTGCGGACTCCTGCATGGCTTGAGCATCAGTCACTTTGGAAGCCGTGTAGTGACCACCAGCCCGAAAAGGCAATCCCAACCTTCGTGCCATCTGCCCAACCGCTAGGGTTGCCAGAGTAGATTCAGGCGTTCCAAATGTTGGCGCCCCTGACTTAAGATCCATGGTTGTTAAAAAATTGCCATACACAGCGCTCGAACCCGGTCGCACTAATTGCGTCAAGGCGACGCCTACCATAGTTTCTGCATGGGCTTGAGCAACCGCTGCAGGCATGGTAACTGGTGACATTGCACCACCAAGAATAAAGGGGGTTATAACAACACCCTGATTAGCTCTCGCGTAAGCTTTCAAGGCTCCAGACATAGTGTTGTCATAAATCAGGGGTGAATTAACGTTGATATTGCCCTGAATAACACAGTTTGACTCAAGAAACTCGTCACCAAAAACAATGCGCGCCATTGCAATTGAATCTTCGGCACGCTCAGGTGCAGTAACAGCGCCCATAAAAGGCTTGTCGGAATACTTGATATGGGCATACACCATATCTAAATGGCGTTTGTTTACAGGGATGTCAACCGGTTCACAAACTGTGCCACTTGTATGGTGTAGCCAAGGAATCATGTGAGCAAGTTTGACCAAGTTTCGGAAATCTTCCATGGTTCCCTGTCTCCTGCCTCTCTTTCGGTCATAAACAAAAGGTGATCCATATGCCGGCCCAAGAACCAATCTATTGCCACCAAATATCGTTGACCTTTCTGGATTTCGAGCATGCATTTCGAACTCTTTAGGCGCTGTCTTGCAAAGCTCACGAGCATGCCCTTTGTCAAATTGCAGCCTGTTGCCCTTGACCGTGACACCAGCATCCTTGAACAGCTTTAGAGCTTCATCATCTCCCCAAAACTCGATACCAACCTCTTGAAGAATCCAGTCTGCATGCTCTTCAATGCTAACCAATTCCTCTTCACCAAGCAACTCATAGCACGGAATTTTGCGTGATAAAAACCTTGGCGCTTCTATTTGCGCAGATTTTTTTCTAGATGCAATTTTCGCGGACCGTCCGCCCTCTCTTCTCTTTCTCTTGTGATCGGTCATACGCTCTCCAAAAAGAAACACACTAACTCTTATGAAATCATTAGTGCTTTAATTAGAGTAAATACTAACATTAAAAAAACTGTATTGCCAATAGATTTATTAACTCTCTATTCTGACCGAGTTAAACGCAACACACGGCCAGTAATTGGCGCTGATATGGTGCGACGATATGCATGAACAATACTTTCTTTTGATGTTGGCTCAAATCCATCGAAAAGCATCCCATAATCATCTACGGAATTTTCAATAATCGATGGAGATACAATGTTGATTCGAAGCTTGCCTGCATACTCTGCGGCCAAAGTTGACACGCACATATTCAGAGCACCGTTTGCGGCAGCAGCGCATGCTCCTGAAATAAGAGGTTCATCACCTATGATGCCACTTGTTAATGTGATGGATCCATTCTCACTCAAAAACGGTATGGCTGCTTTCGCCAAATTTAACTGACTCAAACATTTGGTCGATAGTCCGCTCGCAAAATCTTCCATGCTAAGCTCTTCAAAAGGCTTAAAAGGAGCACCACCGATACAGGAAACCAATCCATCAAAAGGGGCAACGCTGGAAAACACACCGTTGATACTTGAAAAATCAAAAGCATCTAGCTTCAGATCAGGGCCAGAACGACTGGCACGGACGACTTCGTAATCTTTTTCCAAGCCTTTAACAACCTCTCTGCCGAGTCTGCCTGTCGCACCAACTACTATTATCTTTTTCATATCATCACCTCGTAACTAATTATTGTTTTGAAAATAGAGCCGATATTACCATTAAATGAGTAAATCGCTAATAGATTTCTTAACTTCGGATCTAGATGCGCTAGCATTTAAGGGTGATCCAATATTAATATGAATGTCTCTTCTCAAGCAAAATTTCTGTTTCCTTTTGATTGCTTTTGGCGCCTTTGAGAAAAAAGTGCCCCACATGTTATTGATTGCAAAAGGGATGACGACAACATCATCCCCAGATTCTGACAATATCTTTTCAAAGCCCCTCTTCAAATCAGACAATTCACCGTTGGTAGAAATTTGCCCTTCAGGAAATATACCAACGACACAATTTTTATTCAATAAACTGACAATATTCTGCATAGCATTACGGCTATTTGAAGGTCTGATCGGAACAGCGCCTACAGCGATCAGAACCCACTTAAAAATTAGCATATTATAGTAGTCTTCGTGCACTACAAATCGAATCGTTCTTGGCGTTGCCCACTGGATTAGAGCGAAGTCTATCCAACTAATGTGGTTCCCTAAAAGCAATACTGGAGCTGACTTTGGAAGGTTTTCGAGACCTTCTACCTTTAATCGATATCGCCATACAAACAACAGATAACCGACGATTTGTCGCACTACTATAGAATCGCTTTTAATCTTTTAAGGACAACAGTAAACCCGACTACTGCTATCAAGGCGTTCAAGTAAAGTATATAGACACTGTTAACATTATTTCTAGCGAGTAACACCGTAAGCAATAAAAGACCAATCATGGCACTGTTCTGTATCCAGTTCTTACCCGCCAATACACTTCCCAAACTGTCTTTAGCAGAGTGAGCTTGAATGAGAGCGTTGAGCGGAACAAGCATCATACCGGCACCAACGCCGAATAGTAGAATTAAGGCTGACACTATTATCAAAGCTGTGGAGTTTGGTATGAAGCCTAGGCTGGAAACAATAGGTACCAAAATCGCGCAAACTGTAATTGTTGCTGAGCCGGTATATATGTTATTAATTTTCACTGAGTTGACACTTTTTCTTGCAGAAAGATAAGCCCCTACCATGATTCCTATAATTGAGAGGGCCAACATCGCGTTAACCAAAAGCGGACTGGTCACTCCTAAATTAACTTTGGCAAGCGCAGGAATAACTGCAACAAGATTTTGAGACATCCCCCAAAAAATAGCCGTTCCCCATATCGAAAACCAAATGATTTGGTTTCCTTTTATGGCTCGCATGTTGTTTATTAAGTAATGGAGCCTAATCAGTTTTTGAACCGACAACTTCACTTCACTAAATTTAGTCGCATAAAAACGAACCCCAAAGGTTGCCAACAATTCAACCATTGACAGGCCAACCAAGACCCAACCAACTGGAGCGATATGCAACAATATTTCCTCAGGTGTTGAGTATTCCTTGAGTTCTAGATAAAGCTCAAACAGATATGAGAAGAAAACCGTGCCCAATAAAATTGATGTTAGGGTAACTGCAGAAGTGTAAGCATTACCTATACTTAACCCAGCCTTCTTTAGGCACTCTCTGATATAGCCATACTTAGCCGGTGAATAGATAGCGCTCTGAGTTGCAAGAAGCAGTGTAAAGGCGAATGCAGATTTATAGGCCCCCTGATAATAACAATAGGTGATCGCCAGTGTGATTAAAACAGCTGCAAAAGCGCTCCAGCGCATTATAAGAGGCTTGGCAAATCTATCAGAAAGATGACCAGCAAGGGTAAACAGAAGGATAAAAGGAGCAAGAACCATGGCATTCACTATGGCAGTTAAAATGAGCTGTGTTTGCTCACCATAGATCATAAAAATTGTATTCTGAATGATGATTTTGTGGCCTAAATCAACAAAAGCATTGATGAACAATACAACAAGATAAATAGCAAAGACGCCTGCACGTTCTCTGAGAACCGATTTTTCCTCTTGCATAATTTCTCCTATCAAGTGCAAATATATGTCACTAGATTAAGAGCATTATGACAGAATTTTTATCAATATCCAACTTGCTTGTTAGAATTCAAGGCCCTCAATTTCGCCAACAGTGTGCATGTCTTTGTCACCACGGCCAGACAGGTTAATCACTATGTTTTTGTCACTTGACCATTCTTGGGCCAACTTAACGGCGTAAGAGACAGCGTGTGCAGATTCTAGTGCGGGTAATATGCCCTCAACCCTTGTAAGTAAATGAAAAGCCTCTAATGCCTCTTCGTCTGTAACAGAGACATATTCAGCCCTTCCAGTATCTTTGAGGTAGGCATGCTCTGGACCAACACCAGGATAATCAAGCCCAGCGGAAATAGAGTGGCCTTCGATTATTTGTCCATTTGGGTCTTCCATCAGGTAGGTTCTATTGCCGTGCAAGACACCGACACTGCCAGCACATAAAGGGGCTGCATGAGCAACAGGTCCTTTTTCGATGCCGTAACCTGCCGCCTCAACGCCATAAATCTTTACCGAGGTGTCTTCGATAAAAGGGTGGAAAAGTCCGATAGCATTTGAGCCGCCTCCCACACAAGCAACCAACGCATCTGGCAAACCTCCAACCTGGTCACTAAACTGCTCTTTGACCTCTCTACCAATAACGCACTGGAAATCTCTTACCATCATTGGATAGGGGTGCGGTCCTGCAACGGTACCGATAATATAAAAAGTATTGTCAATATTGGTTACCCAATCTCGCATTGCTTCATTCAGCGCATCTTTCAAAGTGCGCGACCCCGCAGTGACCGGAACAACTGATGCGCCCAGTAACTTCATACGATAGACATTTTGAGCTTGTCGGGCTACATCAACTTCACCCATATACACAACGCACTCTAAACCAAGTCTTGCAGCAACGGTAGCAGAAGCTACACCGTGTTGCCCCGCACCAGTTTCGGCAATGATTCTTGTTTTGCCCATGCGACTAGCCAGCAATGCCTGACCGATGGTATTGTTTATTTTGTGAGCTCCGGTGTGGTTTAAGTCCTCCCGTTTTAGATAGATTTGAGCGCCTCCCAACTGCTTGCTTAGATTTTTCGCATGATAGAGGGGGCTTTTACGGCCAACATAGTGTTGAAGGTCGTTTTCAAATTCAGCCAAAAAGTCGGCATCATCCTTATATTTTTCATAGGCAAGTTTGAGTTCTGTTACGGCTGTCATCAGTGTTTCTGCAATAAAAACACCACCATATTGCTCAAAGTGGCCTTTCTCGTCTGGCAGGTTATAGCTCATGAACGAACGCTGCTAATAAAAGATTTTATTTTATCAATATCTTTCACACCTTTTGCACTTTCAACGCCACTTGAGGCGTCCACTGCAAATGGCTTCACTTGGTTGATGGCTTCAGCTACATTGTCTGGATTGAGACCGCCTGCAAGAATCACGGGTAAATCAATTTCAACACATGCCAGGGACCAATCGAAAGGCTTTCCTGTGCCGCCATAGTTATTGGAACTGTAAGAATCCAGTAACAATGCACTGGCCTTTGAGAAGTCGTTGGAAATCTTTTTAAGGTCAGTCTTTGAAGACACTCCAATTGATTTAATGAAAGGCATGTCGTATTGCATACATTCATTGACAGTCTCGTCTCCATGGAACTGTAATGTGTCCAGAGCCACCTCACAGAGAACTTCATCGATTAGGCTTGGATTGGCATTAACAAACAAACCGACTCTATTGACGAAAGGAGGAAGCGCAGCAACAATTTCCCGAGCAGCTTCTATAGTGACATGGCGCGGAGATTTATCGTAGAACACCAAGCCAACAGCATCTACCCCAGCGAGGGCAGCTTGCCGGGCATTTTCAGCATTCGTAAAACCACAAATCTTAACCTTTGTCATGTACTTGCTACATTATTTTTTTAAAGTAGGGATTTTCCCACAGCCTAGAAATAATTGCCAGACAATCGGATAGCTGTAATTTATTGATTTGATGAGGTTTCTTTTTTAGAACCAACTCTTTTTTTACGCTTTTTTGACTTGGATTTGACCTTACCATCGATAGCTTTTATACACTCTTCAAGTGTCAAATCGATTGGTGCCTTATTTCCAAATACTTTTTCAACGGTGACGTTTTTTTGTCCTTTTCCGCGTTTTTTCCCATTCCAAATATAGGGTCCAAAACGACCATTTAGAATCTGGATATCTGAATCATCAAAAACTTTGATAATTCTTTCAGCGTCGAACTTTTCTTTAGCAGCAATTAACTCTAAAGCAGTTTCAAATGTCACTTCTTCAGGTGAAATATCCTTCAAAGAGACGTATTTTTTTCCATATTGAATATAGGGTCCAAAGCGTCCATAGTTGGCCTTAACGGTTTCTCCATCATAAGTCTCTCCCAATATTCTTGGCATTTTGAAAAGCTCTAGAGCCTCGACAAGAGTGATAGTTTCAATATCTTGTCCTTTTCTCAATGAGGCAAAAGTCGGCTTCTCTTCATCATCCTGGTGACCAATTTGTGCGAATGGTCCATAACGCCCAAAACGAACACTTACAGTTTTGCCAGTGGTGGGATCTTCACCTAATTCTCTCTTGCCATGCGTTTCATCTCGCGAAATGTCTTTCGCAAGCTCAATTTGCTCGTGAAATGGATCATAAAAATCTCGAACAACACCGGTCCACGGCTTAGATTTTTCTGCAATTTGATCAAAGTCACTTTCGAGATTAGCTGTAAACTCGTAACCGATAATATTTCTGAAGTTTTTTAATAAGAAGTCAACCAATATATAGGCAACGCTTGTTGGAAATAACTTGTTTTTTTCGGCACCAGTGGTTTCACTTTGAATTGACTCTGAAATAACACCGTCCACAATCTCAATTTGATGATAATCTCGCTGAATACCTTCACGGGTTTCCTTAACAACATAATTGCGATCTTGCACTGTGGTAATCATCGTTGCAAAAGTGGATGGTCTTCCAATACCCATCTGTTCAATTTCTTTCACCAATGATGCTTCTGTATATCTCGGTTTTGCACGAGAGAACGATTCTCTTGCAATTAAACCAACCAATGACAAAGAGCTTCCAATATCAAGCCTTGGTAGTAATTTATCCTCTGCAGTCATGTAGTCATAAACTTTCAGAAATCCGCTAAAGGATAATACTTCGCCATCGGCAACAAAGTGTTCATTTCGGTTTGTTATATCGATGCTGATTTTAGTTTTTTGTAATTGTGCATCACTCATTTGGGATGCCAATGTGCGCTTATATATCAAAGAATATAGTTTAGCCGATTGATCGTCTAAACCTAGAATGCTTGTCTTGGTTAAATCTGTCGGCCTGATGGCTTCGTGTGCCTCTTGAGCACTGGATGATTTGGTTTTATATCTTCTGGCTTCATGAAACTCTATACCATGGGATGACACTATGACCTCTTTCGCAGCGGTTATCGCCTCCTCTGACAAGTTCAATGAATCGGTACGCATATAGGTAATCGCACCGTCGCGATACAAGTTCTGTGCAATCGACATTGTCTGTTTCACAGAAAAGCCCAGCTTTTGAGATGCTTCTTGTTGCAAAGTTGAGGTAATAAAAGGAGCCTTTGGGGAACGTTTAGAGGGCTTCGTTTCCACAGCAACAACCTGCATGTTATTTTGTAACATGTCGTTTACAAAATTTTGCGCATCTTCTTTGGTGGCAAAATCTTCATTGAGCTTTGCTTCAAATAATTCATTCGTCTCATCAGCCAGAGTTGCCTTAACTTTATAACTCTTGACAGGGCTGTGTGCCGTAATTCCTTGCTTGTTGCGCATCAACAAGATCTGAATTAATTGTTCTGGGATTGCTTATGGCATTAGAGATAGCGCTTTTGGTAATCTCATGAAAGACAATTCTTGGAGTATCATCTGCTAGTGACAATGCTTGTTGTAGATGCCAAGCTATCGCTTCACCCTCACGGTCCTCATCTGTCGCAAGGTAGACTTTTTCTGCCGCTTTGACTGATTTTTTTAGGTCAGAAACTATTTTCCTCTTGTCACCACTGACTGCATAGGTAGGCAGAAAGTTATTATTTAAATCAATGCCCATATCTTTCTTAGGCATGTCTCTAATGTGGCCTATGCTTGACTTAACAACATAGTCTGGACCTAGAAACTTTTCAATCGTTTTTGCTTTCGCCGGGGACTCGACAATAACAAGATTTTTTGACATAAATTGTCCTACTGTAGGGTAGGTTTGTCATCATAAAACATAACAGATTCCATCCATTGAGCTGGAACAGGCGCCTCGGAACTATTTCCGATGACCATCATAACAACCCACTTCAAATCATCAATAGTTAATTTTGAGTCTCCCAATGACATCACTTGATCAATGACTATTTCTCGTTGACTCGCACTTAGCTGACCCATATTTTCCATGAACATAATGAAGCCTCTAGCCTTAGAATCGAGTTTATTTTTTTCTAACTCATTGTAGATACGCATAGAATTATGTGTGGTATCGAAGGCTGTAACACTTCCATCCTGGAGTGCAGCAATATTATCAAGCCAATTCAATGCCTTTTCGATTCGATCAGCATCAAATCCAGCATCCGATAGATGAGACTTCAAAAGATCGTCATCCACCTCTTGAGTTGAATCCTGTTCTGCAGATTCAAATAGAATATCGAACATGAAAGTTAGTACATCAAGAATATTATTAGTCATATAACCTCATCAAATTAATACATTATTCACAACATCATTCCTGTCGCTTTAATAAATAACCCAAGGAGCAGAAACACTAGAATGACTACTTAGGGGCAAGACGCACATTTTTCAACTACCCAATCACTTGAGACTAGTTCACATGACAGGCTTTTTAATTATATACCTGTTTCATTATCCACATCTTTAACAAAGCATGATTTTAACAAGGATTTTATAGCATATAAACTGTCATTTAACAAATATAATGACTTTGACCAAGTATGGTAAAATTCCAAGATTTTTGTTGGTAGATATTACATTATGAAAAGAACATTTCAACCAAGCGTTCTAAAACGTAAACGTAATCATGGCTTTAGAGCCAGAATGAAGACGCGTGCTGGTCGTGCGATTCTAAGTGCACGTAGAAAAAAAGGCCGCAAACGCTTATCTGCTTAATATAATGAATTGCTCGCTCGTTCAAGATGTGCGTATAACCAAGGCAAGAGACTACACTCACATTTTCCAACAGGGTATCCACTCTCAGAGCAAGTTTTGGAAGTTGATAGCTTGTCCCTCAGAACAAGAACATCCAAGACTAGGTCTCGCAATCTCTAAAAAGATTTGCAAAAGAGCGGTTGACCGAAACTTTTTTAAACGTATAGCAAGAGAAACCTTTAGACAGCATCAAGATGACCTCGATCTTCTCGACTTTGTAGTGATGGTAAAAAAAACACCTAATACGAATAATCAGGAATTGGTATCAGATTTACTATCTTTGTTGCAAAACTCTAAACAGGGTCTTAAATCATAATGCGATACATATTACTTATTTTCATTAAGGGCTACCAGTGGCTAGTTAGCCCATTACTCGGGAACAACTGCCGCCATATACCAAGCTGCTCAGATTACACCTCTGAAGCCATAAAATCTCACGGCGCAATTAGAGGCATAGGACTTGGCGCAAAAAGAATCAGCAAATGCCATCCCTGGTCTGAAGCAAAATTTGATCCTGTGCCTAAAAAACTAACTCACTAAAACCAAGAAAGTAGTCATGAATACTCAAAGAATATTCCTCTTGATCGCAATCTTCCTAACTGTATTCCTTCTTTGGGATAAATGGGCGCTCATTCAAACAACAGACGCAAATGGCAATACTGTAACTCAAACTAGAATAGTTGCTACAGATTCACAAGACAACGCCATTGATGTTCCTGAAGTTTCGGATGTGCCTAGCGCTGCTGTTACCATCGAAGATACAACGCCATCAATGGACGAGTCGTTTGACCAAGGACCATATATAACTGTCACTACAGATTTATTGACATTACAAATTTCAAACAAGGGTGGAACAGTAATTAGTGCCTACCTAAATAAATACCCTAAAGAGTTGAACTCGGTAGAAAAATTACAATTACTAAACAACAATACTGGTACGATTTTTCAAGCGCAAAGTGGTCTTCTGCCAGCTGATCAGATGCCAACTCACCACTCGGAATACTCATCCGAGCAACAAGACTATTTCTTAGGGGATAAAAGCGAACTCATTGTGCCACTCATTTGGAAAGGTGACAACGGTATCACTGTGACTAAAAATTACCACTTTAAACCTAACAGCTATATTGTTGAGGTTGACTATCAAATCAATAACAATAGTGGCATTGAACAAACCGTCAGTAGTTACACCCAGCTAGTGCGTGACAGAGTAGCTGACTCCGGAGGCATGTTTGGCATGCGAGCATACTCTGGGGCAGCAACTTATAACGACGAGGAGATTTTCGAAAAAATTGATTTCGAAGATTTTGATTCCACACCAAAAACAACCTCTAAGGGTGGCTGGGCTGCAATGCTTCAGCACTACTTTTTTGCAGCATGGATTCCTAACGAAAACAAAATCCATACCTATTCAACCAAATCTAACAACGATAAATACTTACTGACAACGGTTAATCCAGGCCTAAAAATCGCTCCTGGAAATCGAGCAACACTTTTAAGTAACCAGCTCTATATTGGCCCCAAAGAGCATGCGCGTCTGGAACTTCTAGCGCCAGGTATAGACAAAACTGTCGACTACGGCATTCTTTATATTGTTGCCAAACCCCTGTCGGTAGTTCTACACTGGATCAATGGCTATATTGTGAACTGGGCATTGTCTATTGTAGCTTTGACATTTCTTATAAAACTAGCCTTTTATAAACTTTCTGAGAAATCATTCCGCTCGATGGCAGGCATGAAAAAATTAGCCCCTAGATTGCAAAAGATTAAAGAAACTTATGAAGGTGATAAGCAAAAAATTGGCAAAAAAACCATGGAGTTATACAAAAAGGAGAAGATCAACCCTGCAGCAGGCTGTCTACCTATTTTGGTTCAGATTCCAGTGTTTATTTCTATCTACTGGGTACTCATAGAGATGGTTGAATTGAGACAAACGCCATTCCTGTATTTACCAGATCTATCGATGAAAGACCCATACTTTATATTGCCTCTAATTATGGGTGTCTCGATGTGGTTTCAGCAACGCCTTAACCCGCCACCGGCAGATCCAATGCAAGCAAGGATTATGATGACGCTGCCATTCGTGTTTACAATTTTCTTCTTTTGGTTCCCATCGGGATTGGTACTATACTGGGTTACCAACAACTTGCTGTCAATTGCCCAACAAATATACATCAACAAAAAAATCAATGGCTAGATAAAAGACTATGAAATTAAATGATGAGACAATAGAAATAGCCAACCAAGTAAAACTTCTAGTCTTAGATGTTGATGGCGTTTTAACAGATGGAGGCATCTATTTTGATGACTCCGGAAAAGAATTGAAAAAATTTAATTCGTTGGATGGTTATGGCATAAAAATGCTACTGTCTTCAGGCATTGAGGTTGCTGTGATATCATCAAGAAGCACCTCTTCTGTGGCTTATAGGATGGAGGGCTTAGGAGTCAAGCACTGTTACCAAAACCAATCAGATAAGAATATAAAAATGCAGCAAATCCTTGAGACACTCTCTTTAAATGTCGACCAGGTGGCTTTTGTTGGTGATGACGTTATGGACTTAACGGTCATGAAAAAAATCGCTCTACCTATAGCGGTTGCAAACGCCCACCCTTTTGTAAAGGAGCATGCACTACTTATTACAGAGAGTGGGGGTGGTAATGGCGCTGTCAGAGAAGTATGTGATTGCCTACTTAAGGCTCATAGTAAGTATGACGACTTAATGAAGTCACATCTTAAATGACATCTTTTCAGTCTCAATGCTATGAAGCCTTAAAACGGGTTCCTTCTGGCAAAGTGATTTCATACAGCGGTCTTGCCGAAATGGTGGGCCGGCCTAAAGCACATCGTGCAGTAGGCAATGCGATGAACAAAAATCCCTTTGCACCCCAGGTTCCTTGTCACAGAGTTGTCAAATCAAATGGTGACTTAGGTGGCTTCTCAAGTGGCTCTAGACTCAAAATAAAACGCCTTCAAGAAGAAGGCGTTAAAGTTGTAGATAATAAGATAGTTGACTTTGAGTCTATCCTATTTAAAGGCCATTAACGATTTTTACTCCGCATCTTACTTATCATTTGAAGTTGTGCCATGGACTCGGCTAATGCTGCTTGGGTTGTAGAAACATCTTGGTCTGATTGGGCATTAGACATTGCTTCTTCAGCTCGCTGTTTGGCTTCAATAGCTTTTGCTTCGTCTAAGTCGTTTGCACGAATTGCGGTATCTGAAAAGATAGTGACCGTATGTGGTTGAACTTCAACGATACCACCAGAGACATAAATTGACTCGACACCATTTTCTGTCTCAACTCTTACCTCTCCAGGTTTAAGTGTACTAATCAATGGCACATGCTGTGGATAGACACCAATCTCACCCATAGTAGCAGGTGCAAACACACAGTTTGCATCGCCTGAGTAAATTTCCTCAGTCGCACTAACTACATCAACATGAATTACTGACATTTAAGCCTTCTCCGCTGCTTTTTCTTTTACTTCTTCAATAGAGCCAGTCATATAGAAAGCCTGCTCAGGAACAGCATCAAGCTCGCCATCAAGAATAGCCTTAAAGCCTGCGATAGTGTCCTTTAATGATACATACTTGCCAGGTGAGCCAGTGAACACTTCCGCAACAAAGAAGGGTTGTGAAAGATATTTTTGAATCTTACGTGCGCGTGACACAGTCTGCTTGTCTTCTTCAGAAAGCTCATCCATACCAAGAATTGCAATAATATCCTTTAATTCTTTGTAGCGTTGCAATACACCTTGAACACCACGAGCAACATCATAGTGCTCTTGGCCAACGATTAATGGATCTAGTTGGCGAGAAGTTGAATCTAATGGATCTACTGCTGGATAAATACCAAGCTCAGCTACTTGACGCGAAAGTACCACTGTAGCGTCTAAGTGGGCAAATGTTGTTGCAGGGGATGGGTCGGTTAAGTCATCTGCAGGAACGTATACCGCTTGAATTGAAGTAATAGAACCTGTCTTGGTAGAAGTAATACGTTCCTGAAGTGCTCCCATTTCAGATGCAAGTGTCGGTTGGTAACCTACTGCAGATGGCATACGGCCTAATAGCGCTGATACTTCAGTGCCGGCAAGAGTATAACGATAAATATTATCAATAAACAGAAGTACGTCACGACCCTCATCACGGAAATATTCAGCCATCGTAAGGCCGGTCAAACCAACACGGAGTCTGTTTCCTGGTGGCTCATTCATCTGACCATAAACCAAAGACACCTTATCAAGCACGTTTGAATCTTTCATTTCGTGATAGAAGTCGTTGCCTTCTCGCGTACGTTCACCGACACCAGCAAATACTGAGTAACCTGAGTGCTCAATTGCAATGTTTCGAATGAGCTCCATCATGTTGACCGTCTTACCGACTCCAGCACCACCGAATAAACCAACCTTTCCGCCCTTTGCAAATGGACAAATTAAGTCGATTACTTTAATGCCTGTTTCAAGCAATTCTGTTGCAGGTGCTAATTCGTTATAAGCAGGTGCAGCACGATGAATTTCCCATTCTTCTTTCTGACCAATATCACCTGCATTATCAATCGGATTTCCAAGAACATCCATTATGCGACCTAGCGTTTTTTCGCCAACAGGTACAGTAATCGATTTACCAGTATTGGTGACCTCTAGTCCGCGCTTTAATCCTTCAGATCCTCCCATTGCAATTGCTCTCACGATATTATCGCCGAGCTGTTGCTGAACCTCCAAAGTAAGGTTTGTTTCAGTTACATGAAGGGCGTTATATACTTTTGGTATTGCGTCTGCAGGAAACTCGACATCAATAACTGCGCCAATAATTTGTGTAATTTTACCTATACTCATTTGCTTTTCCTTTTTTATATATCTCTAAACGGCAGCCGCGCCACCAACAATCTCAGAAATCTCCTGAGTTATTGCAGCTTGCCTTGCCTTATTGTAAATTAACCCTAACTCTTTAATCATGTCTCCAGCATTGTCAGTTGCACTCTTCATCGCAATCATGCGGGACGATTGTTCACAAGCCATGTTTTCGACAATGCCTTGGTAAACCAAGGCTTCGATATATCGAACCAACAATGCTGTTAATGCATCTTCGGCATCTGGTTCGTATATATAATCCCAGTGGTGGTCCATGCCTTCAGTCTCTGTGATTTCCATTGGCACAATTTGTTTAACAGTAGGGACTTGAGTCATGGTATTTTCAAACTTGTTGTAAGCGATCATGATTTGATTAAGCTCACCCTCATCATATCGATCTAACATTACTTTAATCGCACCTAAAAGATCATCAAAGTGAGGCTTGTCCCCAAGATCAGTCAAAACAGATGCAATGTTTAGGCCAGTATTTTTGAAGAATGTAGTGGCTTTTTTGCCAATCGTACAAAGCTCAATTTCAATGCTCTCTGATTGCCAAACAGCTATCTCTTTCAAAAGACTTCTAAACAAATTGTTGTTTAGACCTCCACAAAGACCCCTGTCACTTGAAATAACGATAACTCCAATACGCTTAAGTTCACCAGAGGCTGTCATATAAGGATGTTTAAACTCAGAATTGGCATGAGTTAAGTGTCCAATAACCTTAAGAATTTTTTCAGAATAAGGACGTGAAGCACGCATTCTATCCTGTGCTTTTTTCATCTTGGAAGCAGCAACCATTTCCATGGCTGAAGTAATCTTCTGAGTATTTTGAATACTCGAGATTTGCGTTCTAATTTCCTTGCCTACTGCCATAGTTTTCTACCAAGTATGGTTAGCCTTAAAGTCATCAATCGCTGCTTGAAGTTCTGCTGAAATGTCGTCGTTATAATCGCCAGACTCATTGATTTTATCCATCAAATAAGCTTGGTTTGCATTCATATATGCCAAAAGTGAAGCTTCAAAATCAACCACTTTATTGACCTCAACATCATCCAGAGCGCCACAGTTTGCAGCAAAAAGCGATGCCGTAGTTTCAGCAACATTAAGAGGTGAGTATTGCGCCTGTTTCATCAGCTCAGTAACGCGTTGACCACGATCAATTTGTGCTTTGGTTTCTGAATCAAGGTCTGACGCAAACTGAGCAAAAGCTGCTAATTCACGATACTGTGCCAAGTCTAGACGTATACCTCCGCCTAACTTCTTTATAGATTTAGTCTGCGCAGCACCACCAACACGCGAAACAGATAGACCAGCGTTAATCGCAGGACGAATACCGGAGTTAAATAGGTCAGTCTCTAAAAAGATCTGTCCATCTGTAATTGAAATTACGTTTGTTGGCACGAAGGCAGATACGTCACCCGCCTGCGTCTCAATAATGGGCAGCGCTGTTAAGGAACCGGTCTTGCCTTTAACTTTACCGTTAGTGATTTTTTCTACATAATCAGCATTCACTCGTGATGCTCTTTCCAATAAACGAGAGTGCAAATAGAATACATCTCCTGGGTAGGCTTCACGACCTGGTGGACGCCTCAAAAGCAATGACACTTGTCGATAAGCCCAAGCCTGCTTAGTTAAGTCGTCATAAATAATAAGTGCATCTTCTCCACGGTCACGAAAATATTCACCCATTGCACAACCAGCATATGGAGCAATATACTGAAGAGCTGCAGAGTCTGACGCAGATGCCGAAACAATAATAGTATGCTCAAGTGCGTCGTGTTCTTCGAGCTTACGAGCAACTGCCGCAACTGAAGAGGCTTTCTGACCGATGGCAACATAAATACATTTAACGCCTGTGCCTTTTTGGTTAATGATGGTATCTACAGCAACTGCAGTTTTACCTGTTTGACGGTCACCAATAATCAACTCACGCTGACCACGACCGATTGGCACCATTGAGTCAATCGCTTTAATACCTGTTTGGATAGGTTGACTTACTGATTGTCTTTCAATTACGCCTGGAGCAACAACCTCAAGTGGACGAGAGTCGGAGGCTTTAATTTCGCCCTTGCCTTCAATATCAAAACCAAGAGGGTTGACGACTCGACCTAAAAGTTCATTGCCAACTGGCACCTCCATAATTCGATTTGTACACTTAACTGTGTCACCCTCTGATATATGAAGATAGTCACCTAGAACAACCGCACCCACAGAATCTTGTTCAAGGTTAAGCGCCAGACCAAAAGTATTGCCGGGGAATTCCAGCATCTCACCAAACTGCGCATCAGCTAATCCATGAATACGAACGATTCCATCACTCACACTGATCACTGTGCCCTCTGTGCGGGCTTCTGCTGAAAAGTCAAACCCCTCTATTTCTTTTTTAATTAAATCACTAATTTCAGAAGCGTTTAATTGCATAACTAACCTCTCTATATATAATTAATTTACAGACAAGCACACGCTTAATGCGTCTACTTTTGCCTTAATTGATGTATCGATTACTTTGTCGCCTTCCTTAATAATCAC
>LULS01000054.1_pt1 | contig 16974 bp, 20 predicted proteins | sample 728101 | NCBI WGS metagenome assembly LULS01 (sample SAMN03860283, study PRJNA289734) | marine metagenome | biome: seawater column; feature: ocean; material: water; isolation source: Red Sea water column Station 108 - depth 200m | place: Saudi Arabia: Red Sea | collected 2011-10-15 | depth 200 m | reverse complement strand
CTACAGATTTATTTAAAGTTACTGCATCCGGTGCTGTAGATGTTTGCTTGTCAATTATGGAGATAACATAAAATGCCATATATTGGTCCAGCGCCAGAACCTAGTCCAGATGGAATTAAAGATTTAAATGGTGGAAAACTTGTACTTGATGCTGATACGAGTATCACAGCAGATACAGATGACCAGATTGATATAGAAATTGCTGGTTCTGACGAGATTAAAATAACTTCTTCTATGGTTGCTCCTGCAACAGCAGATGGCAGTGCATTGGGGGGAACCTCTAATGAATGGAGTGATGTATATTTGGCTGACGGTGGTGTAATTTATCTTGGTAGTGATCAAGAAATTGCATTAACTCATAATCACAATGTCGGATTGAAGATGACATCAACAGCATATGCTCCTTTGGCTCGTAGAGGTGAGGATGTGTTTATCGTCTTGGACCAAACGGCAGCTGGGGGTACGGACGCTGGTGATAATGTGATCATGAACGCAAGTGATGGTAGTAGTACTGATGATGGTGATGATATTATTGGAGAGGATGAAGTGTTTCTACATAGTGGTATGCAAAGAAATGTTTTAGAAATTCGTGATTCTGGTGGTTCATTATTGAACTCTGTTGCTGGATTTGCGCCTGGAGCAATATAATGGCAAGTCGTAATCCTTTGTATTATAGTGGTGGTAATCTACTAGAAATGTCTTCTGGTGAAATCACTGAATGGCAACAGAAGGCAATCTATGTGTATTCACAAAACCCAACTGCGGTGTTAACTGTGGTAAGTAGTAGTGGTGCACTGATTGACAGTATGGATGATACCAGAACACAAGCTGGTACTGTTTCTCAAAGTGAAAGTGCTTTTGTGGCAGAATCTTCAACTGCTGAACCATCCACAGTTACAGTAACGTATGATAAAATAAACCTTGCTTATACTTCAACTGGTGATATTGATAATACTAGTGACACCGGAACTACTTTTCCTGTTTATTATGATAGCAGCTCTGGTGCGATACGGTCAATGTCTCTCACTGATGTTCTTGACACCTTTGTTTATCCGGCAATAGACAAATTGATTAATGCTACAGAGTCATCTGATACTGGTGGCACCTATACGATAACAACATCCTCTACGGCGGCAACTGACTATACTAACGTATCTACTACAGCAGTTTTTGCAGATACCAGAGCAGATACTTCGGCATATACTTCTGGTGGTATACCTGAAACTCTTGACCAACCAACTACAGTCACTAGTTACTTTCTTCATCGTAGAGATGGTTCAGATGTTACTCCATCAAGAACACCTCTGTATGTTAATGGTTCTAACAATCTACAGGAATTCACTATTAGTGCTGCTGGAACTTTGATTGGTGATTGGTTGAGATATACTGCTGCTCATGACTCTGGTGGTTATAAACTTATATACTATGCTGATTCAAGTGACCAAGGCAATGTTAGAGGAACAAATATGGTTGATACTAAACTTGATGGTTCTGGTGATTACCAAACACGACTAGTTAGTGATGATTATCGATCACAGGAATTTCCAAATGGTTCGGCACAAACAATTACCACTTATAATTTGTATATAAATAAGACGTAGGAGATAAATAATGGCCAAAGAAACTGCTGCTTATTTTGCAAACGGTGAACCAAAATTTCCCTTTGTTGGGAGAATTGTGGAAGCGTACTATACGAACCCTGAACTAACTGATGTTGCTATAATTCATAACTATGATGTACCTAAAGACGGTGCACACACAGATGCACACGGAAATCCAAACGGTGGCAAAGAAGGAACAACTGTATACAATGTTACTGTTAGTGAATCAGACCCTCGTTTTCTAGCACTGTTAGAAGAGTTTTCTTATGAGTCAATTGACCAGTGCACTAGACAGAAAAACGAAGCAGACCGTCAGGTATTTAGAGATGCATTTCATCGTTATGCAACTGAACATAATATGTACGGTCATGGAAACTCTTCGTTAGCAAACGATGAAGAGAAACAAGGAAGTCTTGATCTTATATTTGATTTTGACCCAGAGAATACGGAACACAAAGAAACTCTGTTCAAGTTGAAATTGAAAATGTTTGAACAGGAAGAAGTCAAAAGTAGTAAGAAGAGAACTCCAAAAACTGACATCCGTAAAGCGGAAACCCCTATCGAGGCAATAAAGGCATATTGTAAGTTCTTCTAGAAACTTTTTATATTATGAATGTATTGGGAATATCAGAAGGGTTTCATGATGCTGGTGTGTGTTTACTTGTTAACAAAAGAATTCATTTTGCCTCTCACAGTGAACGACACAGTAGAATAAAGAATGATAGGTGGTCTCATTCCAATCAATATCCTAAAGTACCTGAAAGAAAACCACATGTAGTTGCTTACTACGAAAAACCTTTTTGTAAAAATCTACGACGACTATATGCAGGACAAAAATGGAAATGGCCCAAGAGGTCATACGATTTCTATTTTTCACATCACGAGTGCCATGCTGCAGCGGGGTACTACACTGCACCGTTTGATGATTGCAACATTCTGGTGATTGATGCAATCGGTGAGTGGGATACGATATCGATATGGGACAACATGAGAAAAATCAAGTCGTGGAGATACCCGTATTCACTGGGTCTTCTCTACTCTGCGATTACAAAACGTATTGGACTGAAACCCAATGAAGATGAATATATCACGATGGGTATGTCTGCGTTTGGTGAACCTATACACAACCTAGAACCCTTGCTCTGGAAAAACAATCATAAGGGTGTGGGCAATATCTTTCCTAATGCAAGAAATGAAGACCTTGCTGCATCTGTACAAGCACTCTATGAAAGAAAACTTCTTGAGTTGGTGAAAATGTGTCCAAAGAAAAACCTGATTATTATGGGCGGATGTGCGTTGAACTGTGTTGCAAACAGTAAGATTAACGGCAAGAACATTTGGATTATGCCGTCGCCAGGTGATGCGGGGAGTGCTTTGGGTGCTGCTGCATTAGTGTTTAAACATAAACTTGTGTGGGAGAATCCATACTTAGGTACAACTATCTTACAGAATGTACCTGTATCTAAAGTCATTCAACATTTGCTTGCAAGAAAAATATGTGGTATTGCAAATGGTCGTGCTGAGTTTGGACCAAGAGCATTGGGTAATCGTTCTCTACTTGCTGACCCACGAAGTCATAACGTGAAAGATATAGTTAATGCAATCAAGCAAAGACAGAAGTTTCGACCCTTTGCTCCTGCGATTCTAGAAGAATATGCTGAAGAGTATTTCGAAGGACCGATGAATGAATACATGCAGTTTGTTGCAAAAGCAAAACATGACTATAGTTCTGTGACACACATCGATGGAACAGCAAGAGTTCAGGTTGTAAAGAAGAACTGCATCTCTGTGATTAGAACTATACTGGAGGAATGGTATAACGAAACAGGATGTCCTATGTTGTTGAATACATCATTGAACATCAAAGGAGAACCAATGGTGGATACATGGGAAGATGCCAAGAAGTTTTCTGGAAAGTATAATGTCGTTGTTTTCTAGTCGCAAGAAACTAATCGTCGGTGGGTGTTCTTATACTGACAACTATGCACCATCTCAAGGTTATGATGAGTTTCCTGTATGGGGGGAATTACTAGCAGAGAAGTTGGATATGGAGCTTGTAAACTTAGGTAGATGTGGATTTGGAAACAAAGCAATATACAATACACTCATAGAAAGTATGATTGTAGAGAAGAACGTTGGAATGATAATTGCGATGTGGACTGAATTTCAACGAACCAGTTATTACAACTGGTGTGGGCCTGGAGCCAGTAAAAATAATCCTTGGGTTTGCTTTCATCCGCAAAGAGAATTGTTGTTCAAGCAAAATAAAGGTGTCCCTAAATATAAACTCAGTAAGATATTGAATGATCATTTTTTTGATAATATGGAAGGAGGAGTTGTTGAATCCCTAAATTGTATGTTTGCATTTCAAACCTTTTGTGAACATCGTAACATACCCTACTTACAGATACAAGGTTGTTATCCTTTGGCTGGTGACCTTAGTCAGTGGAGAGACCATACTAAACAAAGAGAGATTTGTAAATACATGATTGACAGTCCGTATATGAGAGTAATTGATGACAAACATTTTTTGGGTTGGCCAACATCGCATTACATAGGTGGTTGGTGTTGGGATTATTTGTTAGATTCTAAGGATGAGGATAGGGTTAAATATAGAATAGGTGGAGAAAGAGGTGACACTCATCCAAACGGACCAGCACACGAATTAGTAACAGGACTAATATATGATGGGTATAAAAAGATTTATTCTTAGAATCAGATTGTTTCTATCGACATTTCTTATAAGGAGAAGTGTTCCAAAACACAAGGGGTTCATTTACGAAGATGACTAATACTATATTATGTGTGAAGTGGGGTGACAAGTACGATCGTACTTATGTTGAGAAGTTGAGGGAACAAGTAGAGAGACACTGCTCGGTTCCATACAAATTCTATTGTCTTACTGATGACCCACAATGGTCCTATGATATTCCTTTATCTAACGAATGGAACAAACGTGAGAATGGAAACTTTTGGGCATATCGAAAACTCTTTATGTTCAATTACACTGCCGTCAAACCATCTATTGGTAGCACTTACTATGGTCACAGAATACTCGGTGACAAGTTTCTGTATCTTGACCTAGACGTAATCATTCACCAAGACCTAAAGTATTTCTTTGAACTTCCTATGGACAAGCCATACATCGTTCGTGGATGGTGGAACGATATGGAAGAGTGCCACAAGAACTATGCCAAGTTTAGGTCAACACCTATCAACTCATCTGTCATAAGATGGGACAAAGGGCAGATGGACGAGGTGTTCTACCACATCAAGAAACACATCGATGTTATCTTCTTTACGTATCCAACCATAGACAACTATCTAAACCACTTTTGGTATGATATGCATTTTGGAAAGGACTCTTACTTTGATGTCTTTCCAAAAGGTGACATATACTCTTGGTACAAGGGGAATATCTTTCCTACTGATATGGAGTCCAGAAAGATAAGAGAGAAGTGTAAGGTTTGTCTGTTCAATAACAGTGCTGAGATGGATGATGTAAGTGAGATAAAGTCATTATGGAATACTTAAAGTTTACACCAGAGCTAGCAAACGACTGGAAGAATGCTCTTAACTCTACTGAGACATCGATGCCGTATGTCTTCAAGAGAGTTATGGACTCGTTAAACTCTTCACAACTCCAAAGCAAGTTGTGGTTGATTGAAGAATTAAACTGGCTTGAGATAAAACCAACTAACGTATGTTTGATTGCTGGATGGTATGCCCAGTATGTTGTTCCTTTGCTGTTGGACACCTTTCCCAGTATTCAGTTAATTGAGAACTTTGAGATTGATAAAGACATACGAGAGATGACCTATAGGTTCAACAAGAGATTCAAGGATGAGGATAAATATAGAGTTGTCATAAGAAATATTATGTTCAAGGAACTGGGAAGAGAACACGACTTTGACTTGGTGATCAATTGTGCTTGTGAACATATGTTTCCCATGTGGAAGTTTCGAGAAATAAATGAAGAACAAGATCCTGTGTATGTCTTACAATCTTCTGATGATGATACTCATGATGACCATATAAACTGTGTTCAGTCAACTGATGAACTCATCGAACAAGCAAGAATAGTAGATGTGCTTTATTCTGGTTCAATCAAACTTCACAATGGGACGACAAGATTCATGGTCATAGGTCAATGAACGTAATTGAATGGTGTCGAAAGAACGACATCTGGTATCTCAAGATGGACCTAGAGATACCCGAAGCATGTATAGCAGAAGCACAGGCTGTTCATGATGAAGGATTCTTTGTGCCGCATCGTTTATCGGATGGTGATGAGTGGTGGTCATCTGCTCTACATGGTTTCGTACATGAGTCAGAGTATGATACCTCTCAAGGTTGGCGTCATACAATGAATCCAAATGGTCATGGTTACACTGAGGATAATGTCAAGTGGGGATGGACAGAGGTTGCTGAAGTAGCACCAGAGATGAAGAGATGGTTAGAGGACTTTCCACACAAACACTATAGACGATGTAGGTTTATGCTGATAAAGCCGGGAGGTAGTATTACTGCTCACCATGACGCCAGTGAGAATAGAATAAATGAGGGAAGACAAAGAAACATAGCAGCAGCAATCAATCTAGCAATATATCAACCAGACAACTGCTATCTTCGCAGAGTGGATACCAAAGAAGAACTGCCATTTGAGAACTGTACTGGGTTCTGGTTTGATAATGGAGTGACACATGAAGCACTCAACAGTTCAAACGAAAATCGTTTTCATTTTATCGTACATGGTGGACATGGTAAGGCAAGAAAGGAATTGATGAAAAGGTCATTGGTCAAGCAGTTTGGTGAGAGTGTGTTGGGAGAGATAGATGAATAGTTTTAATGAGTTTCGAACTCTTTGGTTGAAGCAGACATCAGACATAAAGGTCAAGAAAGACTTAGAACATCTAGTTTTTATTGTTGTGTATCCTGATAAAGTGAAGTGGGACTTTGGTGTTGAGAAACAAACTCAGACTACATGTCTTCAAACGTCTGGTGGTGTTACTGGTGCTGGAACAGGACACAGACAAATACTTTGCTACAAGAGTGAACTGAATGATATCCTTGAGACAGAGCAGGCTACTCATGCAATGATTGTCACAGTGGGTATGGTCTTTGATATGGTTGCAAACAAAACATCGATACAACACTTCTATGATTTCGCAAAAGATGATACACAGTATTGTAAGGGACATATACTTGTGGTATCTGAACTTGCTTACCTACATCATCAACACGTAGAAATAAATCTAACTCAGTGGAGGAAACTTGGCAAACCAGACATTTTTCAGAAGTGGACTGAGTTTGAACGTTCAGACAAAAACTACCATGACGATTACACTCCATACTGGTTGACTCCAAAAGGATTTCCCACCATCATGAATTTTAATGAAGAAGACAGACGAATTAAGGCATGGTCATATAACACCATGAAGCAGAGAACTGAGATACAAAATCAAAGTTGGGAAATACTCAAACACAGAAATGAAGGGTGGCAGGATGACTTGGATAAGGACAACTATTTTAGACAACTTCGTACTCGACTGAATAGTGCGTTTTATACTGAGAACACAGAGAGTGTAGGAAATTATGACAGTCTTGATAAGAAGTTTGACATTATCTTCTCTCCTACTGCTGGATATAGTACAGAGGTTCTCGTAGAGCAGTTGAACTTTGATGGTGACATTGTATTCTATGACTATTCTGAAGAGAACCTTGATATTAAACAGAACATAGTTGAGATGAATATGTCGATGGATGAGATAAGAACATATTCTCAAATATCAGACCATGTTTTCAGTTTTAACGTGGGTAATAAATACTCTGAAGTTATGCGAGAACGAGCAAAGACGTATGGTGATTTAGAAACCCTGCGAGCTCTTCAGAAAAAAATGAGAGACACACATAACATAGAATATTGGTTAATGGACTTAGTATGTCCCGACTACAGAAAACTCAAACAAAGAATTAAAGGTAAGAACGTTTTCTTTAATGCTAGCAACGCCTTTAGTTATCATATAACACATTCACGTTATACACTAGACACTTTGGTTCAATCTTTTAACAAACTACATGAGGTTCTGAGTACTTCGAAGCATTATGTTTTCAAGGGAACTCGACCAACCAAACAAAAGTATGTCGCATGAAAATACTGGCAGTTAGAATAGGAGATAAGTACGGTCCAGAGTATGAGGACTATCTAGAAGAGAAGTTGTCTGACTATGAACTCGTATGGATAAGAGAACCGTATGAGAAAGGCATTGCGTTACAGTGGAACAAGATGTATGGCATGCAATTGGATATTGATGAACCGATTTGTGTCATGGATATCGACGTTCTTTTGATTAACGACTATAAGAAAATATTTGATTACCCCATTGAACGTGGTCAGTTTGCTGCAATGCCAGGCTGGTGGAGAGACACAGCAAAAGAAGGATATACCATAAACGGTGGGTTCTTTAAGTATTATCCAAGAGACTGTAAATACATCTTTGATGAGTTCATGCAAAACAAAAAACACTGGCAACGATACTACATCGATAATGAGATAACCAAAGGTCCGGTCAATGGAGAACAATACTTTGTAGAGGACCATGTTAAACAACGACTGAAACTTGTTGTGTTGCCTCCAGCATGGTTCACTAGATGGGTCACGGGGGAGAATATTAACTACGGCAAGAGTATGTTAAAGTGGCAAGTTCAGTTGACACGAAAGTATAGAGACATTACAGGAAACGATTACATCTATCTGGGTGGAGAGTTTCATTCAGACATCAAATTTATTCATTTCTCGCACAGAGAAAATAAACCGCATCAGTGGGAAGACTATGAAAAACATGTATAGCATTAAAGAGATAAGTTGGGAAGAGATAAAGTCCATCTGGGAAGAACATTTGTGGCCAGATAAACGGGGTGGAATAAAACCTGTTCAGGAATGGTATTGGAGAGAAGGAAGAAGTAAAGTGTGGATGGATAGAACCATAACACAAAGACACAAAGATGGTGAACTTGTTCCAACTTTCTTTGGTGTTATGTATGACGGTCCAACAATAACCTTGGATTTTGAAAAACTTGTTGGTGTTAACAGTGGGTTTGAAACTGGTTCATCAGAACAGAGTTATTATCGGTCTAGGGGGTTGTGGGTTAATCCAAAACATAGAAGGCAGGGAGTTGCGAGTATGTTATTGAATGCGACCATAGAGGACGCAAAAAAGAAAGAATGTGATTGGATTTGGACATGCCCAAGAGAGGGAGCAATGGCTGCTTATAAGAGTGTAGGATTTATTCAAATATCAGACTGGTTTACTAACGCACAGTATGGTCCTAATTGTATAGCAGCAAAATACTTATAAATAGAAGTAAATGGAGTAAATAGATGGCAATACCTTCGACAAAAGCAACTCTTAAATCATATTGCTTAAGAGCTCTTGGTCATGGAGTGATTGATATAAATGTATCTGACGATCAGGTTGATGATCGATTGGACGAGGCACTTCAATACTTTGCCGAATATCATTATGATGGTGTTGAAAGAATGTTACTCAAACACCAAATAACTTCAGCTGATATCACAAGAGGAACATCAGATGCGTCTACAACGGCAACTGATGTAGTGGACAGTAGTGTAACAGCAACTTGGACAGAAGGTAAAGGATATATACCGATACCAGAAGCAGTGTTGTCTGTTGTAAAGGTCTTTCCTTTTAGTGATACCACAACATCAAATATGTTTGACCTCAGATATCAATTGAGATTAAACGACTTATATGATTTCTCTTCTACCTCAATCATGCATTATCAGATGACACTACAGCATCTAGACTTTTTGGAACATATATTAGTAGGAGAGATACCCATTCGTTTTAGTCAGCACCAGCAAAGACTTTATCTTGACATGGATTGGAATAACGATGTGACTGCTGATGAATACATTGTTATTGAGTGCTATAGGAAACTTGACCCAACAACATACACTGATGTTTATAATGACATGTATCTAAAAAGATATGCGACATCTTTGATCAAGAAGCAGTGGGGAGCAAACTTGAGTAAGTTTAATGGTGTGGCTATGCTTGGTGGAGTTACTATGAATGGTGAACAGATTTATACTCAAGCAATAGAAGAAATAACAAGATTAGAAGAACAAATACAATTGGCATTTGAGTTACCGCCTATGCACATGATAGGATAAATCATGCCTGTTAATTCAATATTTCATACAAGCAATGCTCATGCTATAACCACTGAGAAGAACCTATACAGAGATTTGATTGCAGAAGCAATACAAATCTTTGGCCACGATGTACATTATCTTGACAGAACCATAGTTGCTGAAGACACTGTGCTTGGTGAGGATTCATTATCCAAGTTTAGTTATCAGGCCAAGATAGAGATGTATGTTGAAGGTGCCGAGGGTGGTTATGAGGGTGAAAAAGAACTTATGTCTAGATTCGGATTACAGAATCTAAGTGAACTTACTTTTGTTGTAGCAAAACACAGATTTCAGCAATATACTCGACAGATACGAATTGAAAGTGGTACGGATACAACAGGTGGTGCCATATTACTAGAAGCTGGAACAATAGATATGTCCAGTGACGCAATTGTTTTTGAGGGTTCAGATTTTTATATTCTCAATGAGACAGATGCAGATGATAATGACAGACCACTTGAGGGTGATTTAGTTTATCATCCTATACTAAAAAGACTGTTCGAAATTAATTTTGTAGACCATGATGATCCGTTTCATCAGTTAGACAATAATCCTGTTTACAAATTACGGTGCAGGACGTTTGATTATAGTTCTGAAGCAATTGATACAGGTGTGGCAGTCATTGATGCGATTGAAGACCTATCTGTTAATGCTCTTGTCTATCAGATTACTTTGGAACAGTCTTCTGCTGTAAACGAGAATATAAGACTAGAGAGTTTTGCACTTCACGATGGTCTGTTACTAGAAGAGACAGATGGTGATAACATCATTGGTGAGGATGACTCAACTTCTGTCGGGGAGAGCATTCTTTTGGAAAATTCAGCAGATACCGGAGACGCATCATACCTGTTACAAGAGGACTATATAATAGGTACTGGTGGTGCAAATACTACAAGTATAGACAAATCAGCACAGAATGAATTGTTTGATAGTTTGGACGATACTATATTAGACTTCAGTGAAAAGAATCCATTCGGCGACGTGGGGTAAATAAATGTTAGGACAACAATTCTACCATGAAACTATAAGAAAGATAGTTGTTGCATTTGGTACAATGTTTAACAATATTCAACTTGTTCGTAAGGACAACGACGGTAATATTGTTCAATCAATGAAAGTGCCTTTGGCATATGGACCGAGGCAAAAGTTTTTGGTTCGATTAAGAGAAGACCCTGATCTAACAAAACAAGTAGCAATTACATTACCACGTCTTGGTTTTGAGATTAGAAATCTGTCTTATGATTCTACTCGTAAGTTGAATCGTGTACAAAAATTTAGAAAAACGAAATCAAGCAAATCGAATGCTCTCGACGTGCAGTTTATGCCAGTGCCTTATAATCTTGAGTTTGAGTTGTATATTCTCTCAAAGAACTCTGATGATGCCTTGCAAATTGTTGAACAAATACTTCCCTATTTTCAACCTGACTACACTTTGACGGTAAATGATATGACTGATATGGGAATAAAACGTGACGTTCCTATTGTCTTAAATAGCATAACTTATGAGGATGATTATGAGGGGGATTTTGCAACAAGACGGTCAATAATATACTCTATGTCATTTACGTCTAAATTTTATCTTTATGGGCCGGTTACTTCTTCTGGTGTCATTAAAACTGTACAGGTTGACCAGTACACAGACATGCCAGATAAGAGTCCGGTAAGAGAGCAAAGATATGTTGTTACTCCAAAACCAACAACTGCTGATGCTGATGATGATTTTGGATTTAACGAAACAACATCTTTCTTCGAAGATGCTAAGGAATTTAACCCAAAGACCGGCAAGGATGAGTAGAACTATTGACAAGGCGTTGGGAGTCATCGATGGTTCTAATCAAGGGTTTCCAGACAGCGTAGAGGTATCTTCTGCTCCAATCACGGTTGTGAGTGATGAGGAAGATGTCGATAACGATTATAAATATCAGAGAGCAAATTTTTATAATCTAGTTGAGAGAGGACAGGATGCCATAGATGGTATTCTGGACCTTGCAAAAGAATCTGACCATCCTAGAGCATATGAAGTTGCTGGTAATCTCATTAAGCAAGTTGCAGAAGTAACTGAGAAACTTGGAGACCTACAAGAGAAGATGCGTAAATTGAAAGAGGTACCTAATAGTGCACCTCAGAATGTTACTAATGCCTTGTTCGTTGGTTCTACTGCTGAACTACAAAAAATGTTAAAGGGGAAATAAGATGAATGAGGTAGATACTCATTGTCAAAATCCAGAATGTAGAAACCCAGGCTGTACATGTGACCCATGTCTTTGTACAGAGGAAAGTCCTTGTAAATGTTGCCCAGGCCATGAGAATTATGCAGACAACGTTACAATGATGTAATATCTGTATGGAAACATATCTTGGTAACCCGAATCTAAAACGGGCAAATATAACTCAAGAGTGGACAAAAGAAGAGATTGAGGAATATGCTAAATGCATGAAAGACCCTCAATACTTCATTGAACATTATATTAAAATTGTCTCTCTTGATGAAGGTCTGATACCTTTTCATCTCTATGATTTCCAAAAGGAAATGATAGGGACTTTTCACAACAATCGTTTCACCATATGCAAACTTCCTAGACAGTCTGGAAAATCGACTACTATTATTGCGTATTTACTTCATTACGTTTTATTCAATCCCAACGTTAACGTAGCAATCCTTGCTAACAAAGCAGCAACCGCAAGAGACTTGTTGAGCAGACTACAGTTAGCATATGAACATCTGCCCAAGTGGTTGCAACAAGGTGTGATGTCTTGGAACAAGGGCAGTCTAGAGTTAGAGAACGGTAGTAAGATACTAGCAAGTGCTACATCTTCAAGTGCAGTTCGAGGTGGTTCGTATAATATTATATTCTTGGATGAGTTTGCTTATGTGCCAAGCAACGTTGCAGAACAGTTTTTCAGTTCAGTCTATCCTACCATTAGTTCTGGTAAGACTACTAAAGTAATGATTGTCTCTACTCCACATGGTATGAATATGTTCTATAAGTTGTGGGTTGATGCCGAAGAAGGAAGAAATTCGTATGTGCCTATTGAAGTTCATTGGAGTGAAGTACCGGGCCGTGATGAAAAGTGGAAAGAGGAGACCATCAAAAACACCTCGGAGTCTCAATTCAATACAGAGTTCGAATGCGAGTTCTTGGGGTCCATTGATACTCTTATTACACCTGCAAAACTTAAAACTCTGACGTATAGAACTCCCATACAATCAAATGCAGGATTGGATATGTATGTAAAACCTGTAGACAAGCATACGTATATGTTATATTTCCCAGTAAGATATATGATGTTGCTCGTGCGTACAATAAAGCATTTGTTATGGTAGAAGTAAATGACATAGGTGAACAAGTTGCTAATACTTTACAGTTTGATCTTGAATATGATAACTTAATTATGGCCTCTATGCGTGGTCGTGCGGGACAAATACTTGGTGGTGGATTCTCTGGTGGTCGAGCACAATTAGGTGTAAGAACTACTAAGGCAGTAAAGAGAATTGGTTGTTCTAATCTCAAACAGTTGGTAGAAGATAATAAGTTGATTGTGGAAGACTATGATTGTATCAATGAACTTTCTACTTTTATTGTGAAAGGTCAATCCTTTGAAGCAGATGAGGGGTGTAATGATGATCTAGTGGCATGCCTTTTTATGTTCGCATGGGCAACAGACCAGACATACTTCAAAGAACTTACTGATATGGATGTAAGACAAACAATGATGAGAGAGCAACAAGATATGCTAGAACAGGACATGGCACCATTTGGTTTTGTTATCACAGGATTGGAGGATGATAATATCGGTGAGGTTATTGATGAATATGGAACAAGATGGAATCCGGTAGTAAGAGATTATGGTTCAAATTGGTAAAAGTCTAAATAAACTCGATAAGGTCATTATCTAACTTTATCCAACAATTTGAACAAACGATTTTTGATTTGTTTATAAGGTCGGTAGTATCTTTACGACTGATTTCATTCATGCCTTTGCGTTGAGTAAGTTTTCGTATCTCGTTGTTGTGGGGATAAAACTTGAGACATACCGTTTCACTTTCTCCACAGTGCATACATGATTTATCTGCTAGATATTCGTTGAGCCATACTATTCGTTGTCGATAGTTACGACGTGCAACTTTCTTAATAGTTTCTTTATATTTTTCGTAATGAGTTTGGTTCATACAAATATTTATAAAAATTGTAACATATAAAAATGCGAGTTAGAAACTTGGTTTTTATAAATATTCACAATAACAGATAACCTATGAAATTAAAATTCTAGAATCTAGGAAAGGATGGAATGAAAACATTTAAAGATTTTATATCAGAAGCGCCGAGACAGCTGCCTCCGAAACAGCTGCCACTGCCACTCAAGACAAAGCAGTACATTCCCTTTTTCTCGCCTGCTCATCGCCCCTGGCGGGCAACGTATGCGGGAGATCTAGGTGTAGGGGAATATGAGGTAACGAAAGATCATAAGAAACACCAACAACATACCGACACCTACCCGGATGACAGAATGTATTATAAGATAACACTCAGTTCCTTACCAATTTCTAATAATGTAATTGGCGATTTGGAATATAATAGAGATTCCGGTCGTGTAAGTGGTAAATTACATGGTAAAGATTTACCTGACATTTCAAGATATGGAGGCAAGATTTCTAAGAGCGGACCACTTAGCAATCTTCATAAATTTTTAAAAAGTAAAGCAGGTATAAAATGGGCTTCTAATTTAGTAACACGTAAATATTCAAAGCCAAATGAAAAATTTGGTAAATCAGTTGGAAAACATGTAAAAAGGAAAGAGCGTCAGTTGAAATTAAAATTCTAGAATCTAGGAAAGGATGAAATGAAAACATTTAAAGATTTTATATCAGCACGTAAATATTCAAAGCCAAATGAAAAATTTGGTAAATCAATTGAAAAACATGTAAAAAGGTAATAACCAAGTAATAGGGAGTATTAAAATGGGATTTCTAGTTTCACCTGGCGTTCAAGTAAAAGAAATTGACCTCACTAATATTGTTCCGGCCGTCCAAACAAATGTTGCTGCATTTGCGGGACCGTTTCTAAAAGGTCCGGTTGGTCGAGTAACCAGTATTAGTTCAGAGGCACAGTTAGTTGATATTTTTGGTAAACCAAATAATAACAACTTCGAATACTTTTTCACTGCTGCAAACTTTTTGCAGTACTCAAATGCTTTACAGTTGGTTCGTATCGAATCTGGTGTTCTGAATGCTTGTTCAGAAACAGGACTTCTTATTCGTGATACAGAACACTATCTGGCAAGTTATTACGATGCACAAGGAAGTGTCGGTCCTTGGGCTGCTAGAGATGCTGGTACTCAAGGAAACTCTTTGTCAGTTTCTATTTGTCCGAGTTCCACTGCATTTTCGCAAAACATAACAACAACAAACCTCGTGGCAGCTGCCGCATCTTCTGGTGCGACAAGTGTTACGGTGGATGACGTTGATGATTCAACATACGGCATCAACGTTGGAGACCTTGTTTCCTTCTTTACCACAACTGATTTCGATACGTTTGTAAGTGGTCATGAAGGTAAAGAATACGAAGTTACTGCTCGGTCCACATCTGCAAATACTATCACGGTTCGAGAGAAAGATAACCCAAATGGAACAGGATTGACAGCAGACCTTGCTGACAATTCTCTTATTCGCCGTCGTTGGAAGTATTATGATTTGTTTGACGGTGCGCCTGGAACCTCTACATGGTCAACAGAAAATGTAAGAGGTACTAATGACGAGATGCACATTGTTGTATCCGATACTACAGGTGACATCACTGGATTTGCATCTGGTGTTGCTGGTCAAAGGACTCTTGCTGTTATAGAGACATATGAAAGAGTTTCTAAAAACCCGAATGCGAAGAAACCTGAAGGTTCAACAAACTACTACAGAGAAATTATATACACAAATTCAAACTACATTTATTGGATGGATCATCTTTCTTCTGGTAGTAACTGGGGAACAGATCTTTCATCTTCCAATAACATTATCATGAACGGTACAGATTCCAGTGGTTCAAACGAAGGCGATGCCATTATCTTAAACGGTACTGACAGTTCTTCAACTAATGCTGGTGATAACGTCATACAGGATGGACCTGGCTCTGCCGGAGCGTTCACAGATGTTACTACACCGACTTATGATGATCTAACTGGTGGCACAGATGATTATTCTGTAACTACCGGAGAGAAGAAGATTGCTTACGATTTGTTTGCAGACACAGAAAACTTTGATGTTAACTTTGTTCTTGCTGGTCCTTCTGTCACTGTTGAAACTGGAGCAGCATTTGCTTCTGCTCATAAGACAGAGCATGATACACACGGAACAATGATTACTGATCTTTGCGAACTGCGTAAGGATTGTGTTGGTTTTATCTCACCGCCTAAACAGGCAACGATTGGTGTACAGAAATCAACATATCAGACAAACAATGTTAAAGATAGTTTTGACTTGTTGCCATCTTCCTCGTATGTTGTATACGATAGTGGATACAAGTACATGTATGACAAGTATAATGATGTGTATCGTTACGTTCCATTGAACGGTGATATTGCGGGTCTCTGTGCAAACACAGACCGAGTTTCTGATCCGTGGTTCTCGCCGGGTGGTTTTAATCGGGGCAACATTAGAGGTGCCGTTAGACTTTCCTTTAATCCCAATAATGCTGAACGAGATATTCTCTACAAAGCAAGAGTAAATCCAGTTGTTGATTTTCCGGGCCAAGGCGTGGTTCTGTTTGGTGATAAAACTGCTCTTGCAAAACCAAGTGCATTTGATAGAATTAACGTGCGTAGATTATTCTTAGTTCTTGAAAAAGCAATTGCAACCGCTGCAAAATTCCAACTCTTTGAATTCAATGATGAGTTTACAAGAGCACAATTTAGAAATATGGTAGAACCGTTCCTGCGAGATATACAAGGTCGTAGGGGTATTACAGATTTCTTAGTTGTTTGTGATGAAACGAATAATACTGGTGAAGTCATTGACCGTAATGAATTTATTGGTGACATGTATATCAAACCCGCAAGATCAATTAACTTTATTACTCTAAACTTTATTGCTGTGAGAACAGGTGTAGCGTTTAGTGAAGTAGTAGGAAAGTTTTAAGGAGTAAACGATCATGGCTAATATAGATG
>LULS01000117.1_pt1 | contig 17037 bp, 18 predicted proteins | sample 728101 | NCBI WGS metagenome assembly LULS01 (sample SAMN03860283, study PRJNA289734) | marine metagenome | biome: seawater column; feature: ocean; material: water; isolation source: Red Sea water column Station 108 - depth 200m | place: Saudi Arabia: Red Sea | collected 2011-10-15 | depth 200 m | reverse complement strand
GTTAAGGTGTGGGATGGACTGCCACCTTAAAAAATAGTCAGGGGAAGGTTTGGTTAGGGTTTAGAATTTTCTCTCTAACTGGAAACCACCCATGTTTACTGGGCCTGATAGAATTATTCTATCCTCGCTTATTTTAAAAACCTTGCAATCAACTAAAAAAGGATTGGTAAAATTTTCTTGAGCAAATTGTATTTTGCAATTATTAAAGTCTAAATCAAAAAAGAAAGTTGTCTCTCCTTGAGGAACGTAGTTATCTGTAGATACTTTCTTCGTTGCCACATACCCCTCGCCTTGTCTTGTAATCTCAACTATTTCCTCTTTTTGGTTTATATGTGTCCACATCCCTTTTATATCTGCTTCAGCATCTATGGACATAACAAGCGGATAACCATGTTTAGTTAAAATTTTGTCAAAACCGTCTTTTAAATAATTCCTGTATTGGTCAGATGAAAGAAAAGACATTGTTCTTTCGCTCATCATTCCATCAGCCATTTGAAATTCCCAGAAAAGGTTAGAAAATCTAGGATTAAGTTCAAAAATAGGCTCAAGCTTTCCTAAATCATTCATTGACCTTAAATCTCCCTTTGGAAGGAGACCGTAGATTTCATCTATTTCTGCTTCTGATAATTCTATAAGGATTATTTCTTTGAATTCTTTTGATTCCTCAATTAAAAGATTTCCTGCACCTCCGACAGTATCAGTCATAAGGTCTTGAAGCTCTCCATAAGCTTTAACTAACTTGCCACTTCTAATTAGATTGTTAGCTTCTGCAAAAGAAACCCCTCTAAGATGTTCATGCAAACCTCTGCCTTGTTGAAGCGCTAAGAAATCAAACATAGAAACATTTTTTACAATCATAGTAGTTGCAATTGCTTCTGCTTTATCTATTTCAGCCCATAAACCACCAGCCATTAACAGACTAGCTATTAGTATTATCTTCTTCATATAACCTCCAAGATAAAAACTTAGCTTACTAGCTTACAGAATATTTTGGCTAAAAATGTACGACCATATGAATACTATATGGCAGTAGTGGGTGGTACTCCTGTGTAGGAGGGTCGAGAGGTGTAATGAAAGAATGCTTGTTGTATTCGGTACTTCTATGATGTCTTTCTGATGACTTTTGAGGACTAGCTAAATTACTAATACTCTGAAAGCCTTTAAGTAGTGGTGCCCAGAGGTGGAATCGAACCACCGACACAAGGATTTTCAGTCCTTTGCTCTACCAACTGAGCTATCTGGGCAAAATGTGGAGCGGATTGTATACAAATATACTGCCTTAAAGAAGGTGCTATTCTTTTGGAGGTGTATATCCTTCCGGCCTCGCGTACTCTTCTCCTGAAAGAAATAAATCCATTTGTTCATTTAACCACTTCCTAGCCTCTTTATCCGTCAGATTAATTTGGCCTTCATTTATAAGCATTTTTTGATGATCAAGCCACTCTTCCCATGCTTGCTTTGAGACATTTTCAAAAATTTCTTGTCCTTTAGGTCCTGGATAAGGAGGTTTATCTAAACCTGGTAATTCCTTTTTAAATTTTTTACAGAGGACTGATCTTGTCATGGCATTGTTATTTGGTTGATAGTTTTTTTAACGGGTGCTGGTAACCCTAAGGATTCTACATTTTTGAAGTTAACCCAAACAGTGTTTTTGATTTTTTTACCTTTCTTTACTTTTACGAGATAAGGGATGGCCTCTAAATTAAAGTGACTGAAATTATGTTTAACTTTTTTGAGTTTTTTTATATTTGAGATATTTGAATCAAAATTACGAGATAGTGCTAACTCTAATTCCGCTTTTTTTTCGGTTTCTATAAATGACCAAAGACCACCCCAAATTCCTTCTTCTTTTCTTTTTTCTAACAATATCTCTCCAGAGGGGCCTTGAGGTAAAAGCCAGAGCACCTTTTTGGTAAGTTTTGATTTTCTTTTTACCTTTAAGGGCAGGGTATCAACCAGACCTTCTTTAAAAGCTGAACAATCTTGGTTAACAGGACAGTTTGAACACAAAGGATTTGATTTAGTGCAAACAGTAGCACCCAAATCCATAATAGCTTGCGTATAAATATCAATTCTATTGCTAGGCAATAGACTTTCAGAGATTTGCCATAATTGTTTAGTTGTGGAAGAGGCTTGAAGGTTACCTTCGATTTTAAAGTGTCTTGCCAATACCCTTTTTACGTTACCATCCAAAATAGGAGCTTTCTTCTTGAAACCCAGGGACAGAATAGCCCCCGCAGTAGATCTACCTATACCGGGTAATTCAACTAATTCATTAATAGAACTCGGGATCTTTCCTTCGTGGTTAGAGCAGATTAGTTTAGCTGCTTTATGAAGGTTTCTAGCCCTTGCATAATAACCTAGGCCTGACCAAGGTTTTAGAACTTGATCTGGGGTAGCTTTAGAAAGGCTTTTTACTGTAGGAAACTCCTGAATAAATTTTTTAAAATAAGGTATAGCGGTAACAACTTGTGTTTGTTGGAGCATAATTTCGGAAACCCAAACTTTGTAAGGAGTGATTTTCTTCTGCCAAGGGAGGTTTTTTCTACCATGCAATTCATGCCAAAGAACTAGTCTGGTACTAAATTTTTTCATTTAACTGTGATTTTCATACTGATAGCATTCCAGTAAGAATAGTTTAGTTTTACATTATGGTTTTAGCTACAACCTCGCCCAGTTTGTTTACTTGGTAGCAAATAGGCATCCCTGTTGGGATTTCTAGCTTCACTACCTCTTCTGGACTAAGTTTATCTAATTCCATGACAAGAGCACGAAGAGAATTACCGTGTGCAGCTATTACGATTTCTAAGTTATCAATTAGCAGAGGAAGAATATTATTTTCGTAATAGGGCAGTACTCTCTCGGCGGTCATTTTTAGGCTTTCTCCACCCGGGGGTGCTATGTCAAAAGATCTTCTCCACTTATGAACCTGGTCATCTCCCCACTTTTTTCTAGCTTCATCTTTATTCAAGCCTGCTAGATCTCCGTAATTTCTTTCATTTAAAGCTTCATTCTCAACAATTTTTATGTCTTCTTGGGCCATTTGCTTAAGAATAATACTTCCCGTTCTCTTAGCTCTTAACAACACAGAAGTAAACATAAGGTCGAATTTATAGCCAGATGCCTTTAAGGCCCTACCTGCTATTAAGGCCTCTTTTTCTCCTTTATCAGTTAGGTCAGGATCCTTCCACCCTGTGAAAAGGTTTTTTTCATTCCATTCACTTTGACCGTGCCTAACAAGAACTAGAGATGCCATTGATAATGTTTTAATCTTCTAAATTAATTCTTTGAAAGAAACTATTCTAACTCACGAACCTATATAATCACGATCCAAAATGAATACATTCTTTCTATTTATTTCCCAAAACTTTATAGCTGTAACTCTGCTATTGCTAAGTATTTTGGCTTTGATTGTTTATGAAGGTAGAAAGGGAGGCAAAAAATTAAGTCCAAGCGAAGCAACCAGAAAGATTAACAAAGAAGAGGCTTTGGTACTAGATCTGCGACCCTCACAAGAATTTTCTTCAGGGCACATCGCTGGGTCAATTAATATGCAAGAAGATAAATTGGAACAACACTTAACGACTAAAAAGCACCCCAAAGAGACGCCAATAATCTTGGTTTGTAGAACAGGAATGAATTCAAAGAAATCTGGTATTTCCCTTATTAAATTAGGTTACCTTGATGTCAATATAATTGGCGGAGGGATGATGTCCTGGGAAGGGAATGGAATGCCTCTCGCCAAATAAAAAAATCTATTAATTCATCCCCAAGTCTTTTATTTTTCTAGTTAGGGTATTTCTGCCCCATCCTAAAAGCTTAGCTGCCTCATTTTTTTTACCCATTGTCTTACCTAATGCGGCCTCTATCATTGTCTTTTCAAATTCAGGCAAAGCTAGATCCAATAATTCTGTTTCTCCTTTTGCTAGGGAATCTTCAGCCCAAGATTTTAATTTTCCTGTCCATTCCGTCTTAGACTCAGTACTTTCACTTTTTAGATCAACAGGTAGATCTTCTAATTTAATTTGTCTTGAAGGTGCCATAACGGTTAACCACCTGCACACATTCTCTAGTTGCCTTACATTTCCTGGCCACGATAATCTAGAAAAATAATCTTCTACTTCTTCTGATAAGAATTTGACCTCTTCATTTAATTCTTGGGCACTGATTTTTAGAAAGTGCTTACTAAGAGCTGGAATATCTTCTCTTCTTTCACTCAAGTTGGGTAAAGAGATTTTTATTACATTCAAACGATGAAACAAGTCCTCCCTAAAAACTCCCTTTTCTACTTGTTCCTCTAGGCTTTGGTGAGTGGCAGCAATTATTCTTACATCAACCGTTATTGGTTTTCGGCCTCCAACTCTATAAAACTCTCCGTTTGAAAGAACTCTCAATAGTCTGGTTTGAGTTTCTAAAGGCATATCTCCGATTTCATCAAGAAAGAGTGTTCCCTCATTAGCTTGTTCAAACCTTCCTATTCTCCTCTCGTCCGCTCCTGTAAAAGCACCTTTTTCGTGACCAAATAATTCTGCTTCTAATAATTCTTTTGGTATATCAGCCATATTTAAGGCTATGAATGCTTTATCTTTTCGTGGACTATGTTGAAATAATGCTTGGGCTACTAGTTCTTTCCCCGTTCCTGAATGACCTACCAATAAGACGGTCGAATTTGAATTGGATAATTTTCCTATGGCTCTAAAAACTTCCTGCATAGCAGGAGCTTCACCAATTATCTCAGCCTTAGGACGACTCTCAGGTTCTTCTTGATCTTCTTCTTCAGAAGTAATTGCTCTTCTTACAATTTTTATGGCTTCATTTATATCAAATGGTTTAGGAAGATATTCCCATGCTCCATGCTCATAAGACTCGACTGCACTTTCAAGGTCAGAGTGGGCTGTCATTATTATGACTGGTATATCGGGTCTAATTTCTTTAACTTGATCCAAGAGAGCTAATCCACTGGTACCCGGCATTTTAATGTCAGACAGGATTGCTCCGGGAGACTCTTCTTCTAGCTTTTTTATGACTTGATGAGCTGATTCAAATGTTTCTACCTTTAAACCGTTTTCTGAAAGTCCTTTTTCAAGAACCCATCTTATAGATTCATCATCGTCGACTACCCAAACTAAATTCTTCTCAGGCATTTACCCTCCTTAGTTGTCGCTCTCTGAACTTATGTTCAATCGGAATTAGAATGCTAAATTCTGTTTTACCTGGTTCACTTTCAAACTTTATAGTCCCCTTATGTTGAGAAATAATTCCTTGGGTAATAGAAAGACCTAAGCCCGACCCTTCAGACTTTGAAGATATCATGGGAAAAAATACTGAGTCCTTAAGGTCTTTGGGTATTCCAGGCCCATTATCAATCACAGAGATTCTACAAACCGTTTTATGTTGAGTTTCTCCAAGTAATTCTTGATGCAGAACTCTTGTTTTAATCTTTATCTCTGGTGATAGAACCTCTCCTTCTATCAAAGAATCCCTGGCATTGTTAACTAGATTTAAGATGCTTTGTTCCAATAAATAAATATCTATATAAATTTCCGGGATGCTTGGGTCATAGTCTTTAAGCAAATTAATACCATTTTCACTTAAGTTTTGTTTTAACAAAGTTATAACATTTTCTAAAGGTGCATGAATGTTCTGCATTTCAAAAGCAGGCTTTCTATTTGGACCAAGAATGTCATTAACTAATGAAGAGAGCCTGTCGGTTTGGTTAATTATCATTTCTGTGTATTCTCCCAAATGTTCTTTTGGCAGTTTTTGACTCAATAATTGGGCTGCACCTCTAATACCACTTAAAGGATTCTTGATCTCATGAGCAAGGCCTTTAATAAAGGCAGAGGTCACTTCTTGATTGGATTGAGATCTGAGCCTTTCACGGACTTCATGCAAGTAGTCTTTATTTATAATCTCCAATATAAAGCCTTCGCCAATTAACTCATCTTTAAATGGTTGAATATGGTAATCACATAACAGCTTCTTTCCGCCCTTAATAAACAAAAGGATATCAACTTTTGAAAAAGTTGTTTTGTTATTGAGATTTTCTAGAAAGCTGTCAAAGTCTTCTGACTCTTCAAAGAATAATTCCTTGAGCTTTTTGTTTTTAGAAGACTTAAAACTAGTATCTAATAATGATTGAGCAGAAGGATTTAAATATTTAATTTTTAAAAATCTGTCTAAAAGCAGAACCCCAGTTCTTAGTTCATCCAAGTAACTTCTATCTAATTTTTGCATGGACTCTTTAAGAAAAAAAAGGGGGAGAACATCTCCCTCTTTTTTATTCTTTAAAGTAACAGTTCAACTTAAAATTTTTAGCTCTTAAAAACATTTAAGTTAAAGTTCCCACTATGTGAGCAATGATCTTATAAGGATCTGCATTTGAAGCTGGTCGCCTGTCTTCTAGGTAACCATTCCAGTCATGTTCAAGAGTATAAATAGGAATACGAATACTTGCTCCTCTATCACTGACACCGTATGAGAATTCAGAAATTTTTTGTGTTTCATGAAGGCCGGTTAGTCTTTGATCATTATCTGAACCATAATGAGAAATACCTTCCTCGTGAACTTCTCCAAGTTTTTCACACATTGAAGTGAAAAGATTTTCTGAACCATTTGTTCTCATTTCTTCATTAGAAAAATTTGTATGCATTCCAGAACCATTCCAGTCACCACTCTTTGGCTTAGGATGGAGATTAACTCCAACTCCAAAATCTTCAGCAATCTTGTATAGCAAATATCTACTTACCCAAAGATCATCTCCAGCTTTCACGCCCCTACCGAAGCATTGATATTCCCACTGTCCTAATGCTACCTCGGCATTTGTTCCTGTAAGCTCAATTCCAGCATCAATACAGGCTTCTAGATGAGCTTCAGAGATTTCTCTTCCTTGAACATTATCTGCTCCAACACCACAATAGTAGTCACCTTGTGGTCTAGGTGTACCATCTTCCCAACCTAAAGGACTTCCATCCTTATTAGTAAAGAAATACTCTTGTTCAAATCCAAACCACCATTCGTCGCTTAATATTTTTTCTGCAGCTGCTCTGGTATTAGAAGGATGAGTTTCATGCTCTCCTGTTTCGACTTGACACATAACAAGATAATCAGCAAATAAAGGACAATCATAAGTATTTACTGGAAGTAGTAAGCAATCTGAGCTTCCACCTTCTGCTTGTTGAGTTGAAGAGGACCACTCTGGGGGTGTGTCATCTGTAGTTGCTTTAATTTTACTTCTGATAGAAGGTTCTGGCTGAAATCCATCAAGCCAAACATATTCATAGATTTTTGTTTCTGACATTTAATTTTCTCCGTACATAAAAATGAAATGAAATAATATCATAAAAAAAGCCCCAGTACAGGGCCTTTAAAGTTAGTATAGAGTGCAAAATGCACTAGATAAAAGCATATGCACTACTAAGGTGCATTAATACGAACAATTTTTTCAGCTAAACCTTCTTTTTTAGAAAAAATTAACCACTCAGAGAAGAATTTATTCCATTGATATTTTTCATCTCTATGAAACATGTTTTTGTTTGGGTATTTATTTCTTGCCCAAAATAGTTGCTTTCCATTAAATTTTCTTACCTCTGCCATTCTTATATCATGGTAAATGGCTACAACAATTTCAGTAGCAATCAATTCTTTGGTTGAGAATCCTGACTGTTTTATAACTAATGTAGACGTATATTTAGAATCTTTACTTAATTCTAAAGTTACTCTTGAGTTGAGATCAGCTTCTGGTAGAAGATAAGACAAGTTAAGGTTTTTTCTATAAGTAGGAATAATCTCTTTTATAAGCATAAAGTTCTTCTCATATAAAAATAGAAGGCCCTTAAGATTAGTCTTTGGCTTTCTTCTTAATGTTACTCCTAAGTTATTTTTATTAGTCATAAGACGACCATAATATTAACGCAGCTACTGATCTAAAGGGTTTCCAAGATTCAGCAATTTTTTCTGTTGTCAACTTTTCAGGTCTATTTTTTAGGCCTTTTAGTCTTTGTATTGCAACCTGTAATCCTAAGTCTGCAGAAGGCCAAGCATCTTTCCTAGACATGCATCCAAGCAAGTAACACTGTGCAGTCCATTCTCCAATACCTTTAAGCTTAGTTAATTCATTTATTACCTCTTCATTAGACATCAGTTCTAGTGAATCAAAGTTAAGATCTCCTGAAAGGCATGCTTTTGCAATACCAAAGCAGTAATTAATCTTTTGAAAACTAAGACCCGCTTCTCTAAAAACCTTTTCATCAGTTTTAATGAATTCCTTTGCAGAAAATGGAGTAATACATTGTTTTAATCTTCCAAAGATAGCTTTAGCTGAAGCAACAGAAAGCTGTTGTTCCACAATTAGGTTTATCAACCCCTCAAATCCTGAAGGCCTTTTGAAAAAGGTAATTTGACCCTTTCTTTTTTTTAGTAGTGCTTTTAATCCAGGATCTTTATCACATAAAAATTGAAGTCCTTCTTTAAGAGAACTAGAGTTTAATTCTTGTTTCATTAGGGTAGAGTTCATTAATTACCGAGCTTTTAAAGGGTAAGAGAGATTTGCATCTTTCGTTATATTCTAGGACGTGCTCTCTTTCCCTTACCAAGAAATCATCAATAGCTTTTTTAAATCTTTCATCTTTTATCCAATGGGACGAGTAAGTTTCAACTGGTTGAAATCCTCTTTTAATCTTGTGCTCTCCTTGAACCCCTGGATCAAATTTATTTAACTTTAGCTCTATACAATGTTCTATTCCTTGATAGTAACAAGTTTCAAAATGCAAAGAGTCGTATTCCTCAAGACAACCCCAATATCTTCCATAGAGATTCTTCGAGTCACAAAAGTTTAAGGCACCAGCCACGTACTCTCCTGTCTCAGTTTCCTTGGCCATCACTAACAATATTGATTCAGGTAGACATTTTGAAATTTGATGAAAGAATTCTAGGTTTAAATATGCTTGCATGCCCCGTTTTAAATAAGTTAGTTGATAAAATTTAAAGAAACTCTCCCAATGTTTTTTCGATATATCTTTCCCCGAAATTCTTTCCATTTGAATGTTTTGATCATAAATCTTAGACCTTTCTTTTTTTAGATTTTTTCTCTGCCTCGAAGTCAACTCATCAAGAAAATCATTAAAGTCAGAGTAGTTGTTGTTGAACCAATGAAATGAATAGCTGGTTCTCATGCTAAATCCGGAATCTATATAAGCTGTAAGTTCATTCTTTTCGGGTAAAAGAATATGAGCACTAGAAATCTTTAGTTTAGTAGAAATTTCTTCTAATCCTTCTTTAATAAGTGCACTTATTGTTGTTCTTTTATTTTCATCCAAAATGCATAACCTTGGACCCGAAGCGGGAGTGAAGGGAATTGCGCTTACTAGTTTAGGGTAATAATCTAAGCCATTTCTGTAGAAAGCATCAGCCCAAGACCAGTCAAAAATAAATTCTCCATGTGAATCAGTTTTTATGTACATAGGCATTAAAGCAATTACATCTTCATCTTCCTTTACAAGGAGGTGAAATGGGTACCAGCCTGTTCCTTCCCCAACACACTTGCTTTCTTCTAAAGACAACAAGAAAGAATGTTTCATAAAGGGATAGTCAGAACTGACTAAATCATCCCAAGTTGTTTTATCGATGTTTTTAATAGATTCAATAAAGGTTATTTTCATTTATTTAATATAAATTCACATTTGGACAATGCTGGCAAGTATTGTGCCTACTAAAATTGAAAAACCTATCCAATTATTTTGCTTAAAGGCTCTAAGGCATTTATCCGGTTCTTCATTTCTAACAAGAAGAAATTGCATAAAAACTAGTCCAAGACAAACAACAATACTTAAATAAAAAATTGGACTTATTTTTTCTAGTAAAGCACAGAGACTCCAAAGAGAAAGAGATATCAAATGGAATGCAACAATTAAGGCTGGTGAGTGCTTTCCGAAAGTTATGGCAGAAGAATTAAGACCAATCGATAGATCTCCTTCTTTATCACTCATAGCATAAGCTGTGTCATAGGCTAATATCCAAAAAAAGCATGCTGAAAACATAATTAGAGATGTGACAGAGATCCTATCTAACTCTGCAGCTGAAACCATTAATATTCCCCAAGAAAACGCCAATCCCAAAAAAAATTGAGGGACTTTAAAAAATCTTTTTGTCAGAGGATAGAAAACAGCAATTAGTAGGCCCATGCATGCAATAAGAATGGTTAGTTTATTTGTCCAAAATAATAATAATGCTGAAAGGCTTATTAAAATAAAAAAGAGGATCATTGCCTCAAGGCTACTTACCTCACCAGTTACAATTGGCCTCTCTTTAGTCCTCTCTACTTTGCCATCAAAATCTTTATCAAAAAAGTCATTAATAACACAACCAGCAGAACGCATTAAAAAGGTTCCTAAGCAGAAAATAATAACGAGTTTCAGAGTGGGTGAACCATCCTTCAAAATCATAAAAGCACTTAAAGTTGGCCATAGAAGCAAAAAAGTTCCGATAGGCTTTTCAAGCCGCATAAGCTTTCCTAATCCAATTAACTTCTTAGTCATTTCACTTTTTCTATCCTAAGCACTAAAGAAGGAGTACTTTAGTCTAGGTTGCCAAGAAAGTTGAGTTAGAATGTCGCATTTTATTAATAAGTAAAAGTAAAATTAAATGAAAAAGTGGGAATGCATAGTATGTGGCTTCACCTATGATGAAGAAGAAGGCTGGCCAGAAGAAGGAATTGAACCCGGAACTGCTTGGGACGATGTACCCGAAGATTGGGTGTGTCCAGATTGCGGAGTAGGCAAGGAAGATTTTGAAATGGTTGAAATATGAACGCTTTATCTGCTCCTAAGAACCTCACAAGAAACGTTTTGATTGGAATGGCGGCTGGTGTTCTGGTTGCTTCTGTTTTTTATTACTCGTCGGGATTTATTTCTGAAAATATATCGCTCGTTATAGAAAAGTATGTTTTTAATCTGGGTGGCCAGATTTTTAAGAATCTTTTAATGCTTGTCGTTGTCCCACTTGTTTTCTTCTCACTAGTATCAGGAATATCCTCTCTTTCCAATATGGTAAAGCTAGGATCTATAGCTACCAAGACCATCGGTCTTTATTTGTTTACTACAGCTATAGCAGTTAGTTTGGCTTTACTTTTTGGCTGGGCTTTTAATCTTTCTGGATTCGAAGGAACGGTAGATCCGTATGTACCTCCAACAGGTGATTCAAGTTTATATGGAACGGTTTTAAGAATTTTCCCCAATAACATTTTTGGTGCTTTTATTGAAAATAATATGTTGGGAATAGTCTTTATAAGTATTTTGTTTGGAATAGCTTTAAATCTAACAGATGATTTAACCGATGGACTTTCGAAGTCCTTCGAAAGACTTAACACAGTTTTTTTGAAGATAGTTTTATTAATAATGAGTTTAGCTCCTATAGGTGTTTTCTGCCTGATGGGCAGTTATGTAATGTCTAAAGGACTTAATATTTTTGGTGATTTAGCTCAATACGTTCTTTTATTAATTTTTGTGTTGGCTTTTCATTCTTTATTTACTTACTCATTTATGCTTAAAGCTTTTGCTAACCTAAATCCTATTATTTTTTATCGAAAGATGAGAAATGTAGCTCTGTTTGCTTTCTCTACTTCTTCAAGTGCAGCAACGATCCCAGTAACTCTGAAAACAGTAACAGACGATCTTGGTGTTAAGAGAGATGTTTCTTCTTTTGTTGTTCCTGTTGGAGCAACTATTAATATGGATGGAACAGCTATTATGCAAGGCTTGGCAACTATGTTTATAGCCAGCACAGTAGGCATAGATTTGTCTCTGGTTCAGTACGGACAAATTGTATTGTTGGCTATAGTAACTTCGATAGGAACTGCAGCAGTGCCTTCTGCTGGTACAGTAACTTTAGCTTTGATTTTAGGGTCTCTTGGCCTGCCTTTAGATGCAATAGGTTTAATATTAGCAGTCGATAGGATATTAGACATGATGAGGACTGCAGTTAATGTGTGTGGGGATGCAGCAGTATCCTGTATTGTTGCCAAATCAGAAAATGAACTAGATTTATCAACCTTTAATTCAGAGTGATAAAGATTGATTTTAATTGCCCCCTTTATCTTGTAGACTTCGCCGCTGTTAATAGTTCTCAACAAGGTTTTTAGATTTAAGGAGAAATAATGATAGATAGTTATCTTGCTATACCCCCTTTATTAGGCTTTGCAGGTCTTTTAGTAGCCCTTGGACTTTATCTTATTGTTAATAGGTTTCCTGAAGGAGATCAAAATGTAAAGAAGATAGGAGATCAAATCCATCTTGGTGCTATGACTTTTATGAAAACTGAATATCTTTACTTAACAATATTTGCAGTTGTAGTGATAGTTTTGGTTTGGATGTCCCTGGGACAAGATACAGCAACAGCTGTTTTAGCTGGTGCCCTTTCTTCTTCTACTGCCGGTTGGATAGGAATGTACTCAGCAACAAAAGCAAATGTTAGGACTGCTACAGCGGCATCAGAATCTGGTGCAGAAACTGCACTTTCAGTAGCATTTTATGGCGGTTCAATTATGGGGCTCTGTGTTGCATCTCTTGGGCTAATAGGATTAGGGTCTCTTTATTATTTTTTAAGTGGAGATGCTCACTCAATAGAAGGATTTGCTATGGGTGCTTCAATCGTAGCCTTATTCTCAAGAGTAGGTGGCGGAATATATACAAAGAGCGCCGATGTTGGAGCAGACCTTGTTGGTAAGTTAGAAGCTGGAATACCAGAAGATGATCCAAGGAATCCTGGAGTTATAGCCGATAATGTCGGAGACAATGTAGGAGATATAGCAGGGATGGGTTCAGATATTTTTGAGTCCTATTGTGGCTCTATGGTTGCATGCATTGCAATTGCTTCAACCTCAGCCATGATTGCAGAAGCAAACAGGGAAGGCATGATGTTTTTGCCACTGGCATTAACCTCGATAGGTCTGATTTCTTCAGTTATTGGCATAGTTATAGTCAGAATTTTTTCTAGTTCATCACCAGCTTTGGCAATGAGAATAGGAACAATTGCAGCACCAGTTATTTTTGTATCTGCAGCCTATTTTCTGATTAATTTCTTAGTACCTGCCAGCAATATTTGGTTAGCGGTAGTTTGTGGTTCTGCAGGAGGCATAGTAATTGGTTTGATTACAGAATATTACACCGGTTCAAAGCCAATAGTTAAAATTGCAGAGTCAGGCCAGACAGGTCCTGCAACAGTAATGATCACAGGATTGTCTGTTGGAATGCAGTCTGTTGTAATTCCGATTGCTTGTATAGCTCTTATTATTTTCGTTTCCACAAAATTAACTGGTCTTTATGGGGTAGGGATAGCTGCAGTAGGAATGCTTTCTACAGTAGGAATAACTATGGCCATAGACGCCTATGGTCCAGTTGCAGATAATGCCGGAGGCATTGCAGAAATGGCAGGCATGCCCCCTGAAACGAGAGAAATTACTGACGAGTTAGATGAACAAGGAAACACAACTGCTGCAATAGGAAAGGGTTTTGCTATAGGAGCAGCTGCTTTGGCTGCTTTGGCAATAATAGCAGCTTTTGTTTCGACAGTTTCCGCAAATAGAGGAGAGGACCTTCAATTGATGTTGGATAATCCTATGGTATTAATTGGGTTATTTATTGGAGGGGCTATTCCATTTCTTATAGCCTCAATAACAATGACAGCTGTTGGTGATGCTGCTTTTGAAATGATTAATGAGATAAGAAGACAATTCAAAGAAATACCTGGTCTTCTTGAGGGAAATGCTGAGCCGGATACTGCTAAGTGTGTTGATATAGCTACTTCTGCAGCACTTAAAAAAATGCTTATACCAGGGGTTATTGCCGTATCTGCACCCCCTTTAGTAGGGTTTATCCTAGGCCCTGAATCTTTAGGTGGAATGTTAGCAGGTGGTTTACTGGCTTGTGTTTTTATGGCTTTATTCATGGCAAATGCCGGAGGAGCTTGGGATAACGCTAAGAAATATATTGAAAAAGGCAACCTAGGAGGAAAAGGCACCGACACTCACGCAGCTGCTGTTGTAGGAGATACTGTAGGTGATCCGTTTAAGGACACATCTGGCCCTTCCATGAATATCTTAATTAACGTAATGGCAATAGTGAGTCTTGTAATAGCCCCGTTACTCTAATTAGATTAATTCTTTCCTCATCGTAGTATGGGGTATGCCAGTGTCAGACTCATATGGTTCTATCTTTTTATAACCTAAAGACAGGTAAAAATTTATAGCATTTTCTCTTGCGTTTAAAACCATTTTTGTTGCTCCTTTATTCTTAGCCATCATTTCTAATTCTAAGACTATTGAAGAACCCAAACCCTTTCTTTGGATTGACTCATTTACTGCCATATATCTTATTTGCCCCTCTTGTTCATTATTGAAATGTAATCTACCTGTTCCAACTACCTCTTCATTAATATCTACAGCAATAAGATGGCAACTATCTTGTTCTTTATCATCCTTCAGGGTGTCCTTTGCCATACCAAGAGGCTTTCTTAACTTTTCCCATCTGAAGTTAAAATAACTTTCCCACTCTGATTCAGTTTCTGGTGACTTAATGGTGTAATTCATAGAATATTAAAATTTATACTTAATGTAATGGCAAAGAGAGATAACATTTTTAAAACAGGCAATTTTAACGACTTACCTTTTTCTTTCAATGAAGAAGTGACTGAAGTTTTTGAAGACATGATAGATAGGTCAGTTCCAGGCTATAAATCCAGCCTAAAACTTATTGAAAACTTGGGTAATAATTATTTTCAGAATAACAGTTCTTGTTATGACTTGGGATGCTCACTTGGGGCATCTACTTTAAGTCTTTTAAAGGCAATAAGGAAAAAAGGGGGACAAATTTATGCTGTTGATAGTTCTAAGGACATGATCACCGGTTGTAATTCTAAATTTAAGGATTCAATTAATTCCAATAAAGTAGATTTTATTCATCAGGATATAGAAACCATTCAAATTAGAGATGCATCTGTGGTGGTTATAAATTTTGTTTTACAGTTTATTGATTCTGCTAAAAGAGAGGGATTGTTGGAAAAGATATTCCAAGGGATGAAAAAAAATGGACTACTAATTTTGTCTGAAAAAACACATTTTGATAATAAATACAGAAACCAAACTCTCCTTAACTTGCATCACAACTTTAAGTTTAAAAATGGATACACAAAAATGGAAATTTCAAGAAAAAGAGATGCTTTAGAGGGAGTTTTGGTAACTGATTTAGAAAAAAACCACCGTCAAAGGCTTAGTGAAATTGGTTTTAAAGAAATTAGAAAAGTTATGAGTAACCTTAATTTCTTTACTTTAATTGCTCAAAAATAATGATCAGATTAAACGATCATTGGACAATTTTATTGAATACTTTTGATTTAAATCCTTATGGACAAGTAAAAGATAAGCGAATCGACAATTGGAAACAAATAATCTCAAACTTACCCCCAATTAAGAAAACCAAAGTTAATTTAGAAAATGGGATTACAGTTCAAGGAAAGTGGGATAGTAAAGACAAAAAAAGAACGGAAGAGGATTTAATGCAACTTATCCCATGGAGAAAGGGCCCTTTCACAATTCAAGATATATTTATTGATGCCGAATGGCAGTCAAATATTAAGTGGAAGCGTGTTCTGGAACTAAAAATAGAATTAAAAGGAAAAAATATTTTAGATGTTGGATCAGGTAATGGTTATTACGGGTTTAGGATGTTAGGGAAGGGTGCGGAATCTGTTATTTGTCTTGAGCCTAATATCACTCATTTAACTCAATTTCTTGCTCTAAACCATTTCATTAACTCAAATAAAATAAGAATGGTTCCACTAAGGGTTGAAGAGATATCTTTTTCAGATAAGTGTTTTGACTTGGTATTTAGTATGGGAGTTTTGTACCACCAGAGAAATCCTGAAAATCATCTCAATTTACTGGCTTCTCATTTAAAACAAGACGGTCAAATAATACTAGAAACTTTGATAGCTCCAGATGAATATGGACAGGCTCTTATACCCGAAAGTACTTATGCAAACATGTCTAATGTTTGGTTTATTCATACCAGGAACGGCTTAGAAGATTTAATTAATAAATCAGGTCTAAAAATACTGAAAATAGGTTCTTCAGTAAAAACCTCACCCGAAGAACAAAGAGCAACTAAGTGGATGCCTTTTAGGTCCCTATTGATGGATTGAGTCAGGGATTGGATAAAACTGTGGAAGGTTTACCAAGTCCTGATAGGGTGGTTTTGGTTTTAACTAAGCTATGAATCTGAATAATCAAGCCTCGCCCCAACCCACCTACTGATAAGAGACTTAGCTTGCACTTCATTTGTTTTAGCAATAAGGAGTGCTTCTTGTTGGGCAGACTCTAAGAGATCTGAATCTCTGATAGGATTAGCTATTTTTAAGTTCATTAAGCCAGACTGTCTTAATCCGTGAATATCTCCCCCACCTCTAAGTTCTAGGTCTTTTTCAGCTATTACAAATCCATCATTTGTGGTTTCCATCGTACTTATTCTCTCTTTAGCTAGATCACTGAGGGGCTCTTTAAAAAGAAGCAGGCAATGTGAATCTGAGTCAGCCTTTCTTCCAACCCTACCTCTTAGTTGATGAAGTTGAGCCAGACCTAATCTTTCTGGATTTTCTATTATCATTAAGGTAGCTTCAGGAACATCTACGCCTACCTCAATAACAGTGGTGCAAACTAAGAGCTGTATGTCACCCTTTCTGAATCTATTTATAACCTTGTCCTTTTCTTCCTTTTTAAGACGACCATGAACCAACCCTGTTTTAACTTTTGGTACTTCTTTACTTATTTCTTTAAAAAGATCTTCTGCAGCTTGTGCTTCAAGTTCATCTGAATCTTCTATAAGGGTACAAACCCAATAAACCCTTTGGCCTTCTAAGCAGACTTCTTCGATACGTTTAATAACTTTACTGCGCATAGAATTGGGCCTAGAAGTTGTTTCAACGGGTCTTCTTCCAGGAGGCAATTCATCGATTATGGAAGTGTCTAATGCTCCATAGACTGTCATAGAA
>LULS01000058.1_pt1 | contig 17298 bp, 18 predicted proteins | sample 728101 | NCBI WGS metagenome assembly LULS01 (sample SAMN03860283, study PRJNA289734) | marine metagenome | biome: seawater column; feature: ocean; material: water; isolation source: Red Sea water column Station 108 - depth 200m | place: Saudi Arabia: Red Sea | collected 2011-10-15 | depth 200 m | reverse complement strand
GAACCATACCTAAGCGCCACCTAGCTAGCGTTCTTGAAAAAATAAGTGAGCTGTCCGCACACTATAAATTACGTGTCGCTAATGTTTTTCATGCAGGTGATGGAAATCTTCATCCACTCATATTGTATAACGCAGGACGACCTGGAGAGCTCGAGAAGACGGAAGCTTTCGGTATGGATATATTGAAGCTTTGTGTTGAAGTGGGAGGTTCGATTACAGGGGAGCATGGTGTCGGTATTGAAAAATTGGATGCTATGTGCCATCAATATAGCAGTGCTGAACTGGATGTTTTTCATCAAATCAAGAACGCCTTTGATCCAAACTCATTACTTAATCCAGGCAAAGCCGTGCCGACTCTCCACCGCTGCGCCGAGTTGGGAAATATGCATGTTCATCATGGTGAACTCCCTCACCCCGAGTTGGAGCGTTTTTAATGATAAGCTCGATTGCAGAATTACAGAAACAAGTCAGGGAAGGTAAGGAGCTGAGAATTACAGGCGATATAGATAATACGGACAAAGGGTATATCAACATGTCATCGTATTCCGGGGTAGTCGAATACTTTCCGGAAGAATTGGTCATTACCCTTAAAGCAGGAACGACAATCCAAGAAATCAACAATACCCTTGCTACTTATGGGCAAGCATTACCTTTTTTCGCCGAGAACCTTGAAAAAACAATTGGCTCATTATATGCAACATCAGGTCCTGAATTTTCCGACAGTGTACTCGGTGTTCAAATCATTAGAGCTGCTGAATTTTGGAGGTCAGGTGATGAAAAATGTTGCGGGATATGATGTCTCCAAACTTCTAGTTGGATCTATGGGGCGTTTAGCCTTAGTGACTCAGATTAGCTTAAAAATCCTACCTCAAAGAATAGCAAAACAATTTCAACTAAAGCCGCCATCAAAACATAAAGCGTCAGAACTCAGTCTAAATTTAGAAAACAAACTAAAAAAAGTCTTTGACCCTTATGAGGTCTTTGTCTGATGCATGTTGAACTAAACCAGTTATCAATCTCAGAGCTTGATAATGAAAAAGCAAGTCAGATTATAGAATCGTGTGTGCACTGTGGTTTTTGCTTAGCCACATGCCCAACCTACCAGTTAATCGGCGACGAACTTGATTCTCCAAGAGGGCGCATTTATCTTATAAAGTCGGCACTCGAGAACAATCAATTCAGCTCTAAATCCCTTAAACATCTTGATAGATGCTTGACATGTCGCTCTTGTGAGACTACCTGTCCTTCGGGTGTAGAGTATGGCCAACTACTTGAAATTGGTCGAGAGTTTATGGAAAGTAAGCGCACAAAGCTGAAGAAAATTTATCGATTCTTTGTCCGCAGACTACTTCTAACGCCTTTGCTGTTTAAGCCAGTTGGCTATTTCTTTAGACATTCGGCTATTACAACAAGTTCAACCCACTTTAGCGCCAAATATCAACCATAGCATTAAGAATATTTTAGCTAAACTCAGTGTCAAGGTTATTGAAAGCCCACAGCGAGAGTGTTGCGGAGCACTTGATCTACACCTGGCGGCCTCAAAGGATGCTTTGAAAAGAGCGAAACGGAATATCGATTCATGGAATACACAACTCAATTCAGGTGTCTCGGTAATTATATCGAGTGCCAGTGGTTGTGGCGTGATGGTTAAGGATTACCCAGCCTTGTTTGAAAAAACGGACCCTTATTACGAGAAGGCAAAGTTTGTTGCTTCGAAAACCCAGGATATTGCGGAGTACTTAGCTAGCAAAGACCTTACTGAACTGCGTTTAACAGAAACAAACCTCTCCTACCACGAACCCTGTACATTGCAACACGGGCAGAAATTGAGTGGACTCGTTGAATCGATTCTTACACAATTTGGTTACGAAAAAAAACCAGTCAAGGATGCACATATCTGCTGCGGTTCTGCAGGTACCTACTCGATTTTTGAATCTGAAATATCGAATCAGTTAAAAGAGAATAAACTAAAAAACTTGAAGGCTTCAAATCCTGAAATGATTGTCACCAGTAACATTGGTTGCCTATTGCATCTTCAAAAAGGAAGCTCAATACCCGTCAAACATTGGGTTGAATTACTGGATGGCTAGAAGAAGAAAAGCTAAAAGTAAAATTTATGAATTAAATATTGAATCTTTGTCTCACGAAGGCAGGGGAATTTCACACCATGACAACAAAATTGTTTTTACACTTGGTGCACTGCCAGGAGAAAAAGTTGTTGCTTCTCGTTCACTTTCTCGTGCTAAATATGAAGAAGCAGATATAGTAGAAATTCTTCAACCATCTCCAGACAGAATTGAGGCGAAGTGCGCTGTTTATGGTATTTGTGGTGGCTGCTCTTTTCAACATCTTTCAAGTCAGGATCAAATCAATGCAAAGCAGGGTTGGCTTCAAAGCGCATTTATGGGTCAAGCAAAAGTATTACCGAAAGAATGGCTCGATCCTCTTCAGGTTAAAAGTTGGGGATACAGGCGCAAAGCAAGACTTGGCGTTCGCTACGTTAATAAAAAAGATAAAGTACTGGTCGGATTTAGAGAGAGAAGATCCTCTTTTATTACGGTCATGGAGCGTTGTGAAGTTCTTCACCCTTTGCTTGGTGATAATCTTGAATTGTTGGGCGAATGTATTGGCAAGCTCAGTGTCAAGTTTCACGTACCTCAAATCGAAGTTGCCATTGCCGAATTAGACACCATTTTGATCTTAAGACACCTTCAACCTCTAGCTAGCGAAGATGAGGTCATCCTTCAAGAGTATGGCGAAAAATTAAAGATCACATGGTACACTCAAAGCGGTGGCTTGGAAACCGTTAAACCTCTTACTGAAGATGTATCACTGAGTTATTCCTTGCCTGATCATGACATAATAATTTCATTTCTGCCTACCGACTTCACCCAGATCAATTTTGAACTTAACCAAAAAATGATTAATCTGGCTCTAAAATTATTAGATCTAAACAAGGAAGACATAGTCATAGATCTCTTCTGCGGTCTAGGTAATTTCACATTGCCAATTTCACGCTATGTTAAAAAAGTAGTCGGTATAGAGAGTGACAGTGGCCTTGTCGAAAGAGCAAAACAGAATGCCAGTCAAAATGGCATATCTAATACATCTTTTTATAAGGCTGACCTATTTGAGGATGTCTCCGGATTTGAATGGTTTAGAGGCAAAAAATATAACAAAGCATTAATAGATCCGGCCAGGAGTGGTGCCATTGAAATTGTTAAATTGCTGCCAAAATTGGGTGTCGAAAGGTTGGTTTATGTCTCGTGTAATCCGTCGACCTTGGCAAGAGATACTTCACGTTTAATTGATTTAGGGTTTACACTTGATAGTGCAGGAGTAATGGACATGTTTCCGCAGACTGCACACGTTGAGTCGATTGCACTTTTTTTAAAGAAATAGTTAAATTCTTTACTCAGACTGAGATGTATAAAGAATTATAATAGTATTGGTTATTGTTTTATGACAAGGAAGAAATGAGTTATAAGCGAAATTTGTTGCCAAAAATGGCCGTAGAAAGGCTTCAAAACAATCCGCAGGCATTGTTTGTTGACGTTAGAACTAAAGCTGAACATAGGTATGTTGGTTATCCAGAAAACTCAATCCTGATTCCATGGATTGATGACCCAGACTGGGAGCCAAATCCAGAAGAGTTTTCCGATTCAGTGATGCAAGAGCTTGATGGACGTGAAAATTTACTTGATACTGAGATTATTTTGATTTGCAGAAGCGGTTTCCGTTCCAATGAAGCGCTCAAGTGCCTTGAAAATAGAGGTTTCACTCAAGTTTCACACGTTGCTAGCGGTTTTGAAGGCGACTTGGATGAAAACGACCATCGTGGTAATCTTAATGGCTGGCGACATGACGGTATGCCTTGGTCTCAAAGCTAAACAATCTCTAGGTTGGCATAGGAGCTAATCAGCCACTTCGTTCCAAATTTTTTAAATTTAATTTGCAGGCGCATTGAATCTCCACTTCCCTCACAATTAACGACCGTACCTAATCCAAATTTAGCATGTTTAACGACCTGTCCTATTGAGTACATTGAACTATCAGTTGAAGCCATTTTTGTATATTGTGATGGATCGTATTTACGGCTTTTTGTACTTATGCCATTGTTTGAATTTTTTATATAGTTCAAATAATTTATAGGTATCTCATCCAGAAATCTTGAAGGCATTGAGTAGAACGACTGCCCATGAATAAAGCGTTTGCTTGCATATGAGAGTGTGAGTGTATTCATGGCTCTAGTCATGCCGACGTAGCAGAGGCGCCTTTCTTCGTCCAATTTTTGTTCATCTTTGCTCTGTCTTGAGGGGAACAAGTCTTCCTCAAGACCGACCAAAAAGACAACAGGAAATTCCAAACCTTTGGCAGAATGTACAGTCATTAGTTGTACACAGTCTTGATTGCTTTGATTAGAATCACCGCTCGAGTCAAGAGTGGCAAGTGCAATGAAACCCTGGGTCTCGTTGATTTCACTACCTTCCTCGTGGTTATATTGTTTTGCAGCACTGACCAATTCTTCAAGATTTTCTTTCTTGCTACCAGCTTTATCGGTTTTATCGTTTGAATAGTGATTCATCAAATTTGATTGCAACAGAATAGAGTCAATCTTTTCGCTGAGACTAAGGTGTTGAGTCTTATCCTTTATAGATTCTATTAAATCGATAAAAGCTTTTAAGGAATTTGATGCTCGTGCTGGTAGAGTGTCAAGTATGGAAATTGATGATTGAAAAAGATCGGAATGGTGCTCAATTGCATAAGTCCTAATTTTTTCTACTGTAGTCAGTCCTATTCCACGGGTCGGGAAATTAACAATACGTTCAAAGGCGATATTATCAGATGTGTCTTCAATGAGACGTACATAGCTCATTGCATCTTTGATTTCAGCGCGCTCAAAAAAACGTAAACCACCATAGATTCTATAAGCAATATTGCGGTTAATGAGAGATTCTTCGAAAACACGTGACTGAGCGTTCGAGCGATAAAGGATGGCGCATTCACTTAGATTTCTTCCCTGATTAAATTGATCTTCAACTTCACTAACAATATATTGTGCTTCTTCTGTTTCAGTCCTTGCGTTAAAAACATTGATGAGCTCTCCATCTCCGGACTTAGTCCAGAGAGATTTTTCAAGTCGGTTTTGATTATTTGCAATTACTGCATTCGATGCACTTAATATGTTTCCCGTTGACCGATAGTTTTGCTCAAGCTTAATAATCTCAATTGGTTTGAAGTCATTCTCAATCTTTTGTATATTTTCTATTCTTGCTCCTCTCCAGCCATAAATGGATTGATCATCATCACCCACACAGAAGATATGATTGTGCTGAGCATGCAGTAATTTGATCCATTGATATTGGATTAGGTTTGTATCTTGAAATTCATCAACTAGAATATGACAAAACTTTTTTTGATAATGATCTAAAAGAGATTGATTATTTTTTAAGAGATCATAACTTTTAACCAGTAATCCTGCAAAATCAACCAAGTCATTGGCCTGACAGTGTTTTTCGTAAAGATCAAAAATCTTAGCACTCTGCTTTACAAAATAGTTGTGTTCAGCATTAATTTGATGGGGCAAAATTCCCTCATCTTTCTGTTGGTTAATGAACCACTGCACCTGTTTTATCGGAAACTTTGTTTCATCAACTCCGTTTTCTTTCATTAATCGTTTAACAATTCGAAACTGATCTTGAGCGTCTAGAATTTGAAATGTGGGTGAAAGATTTGCCTCTACAGGGTGGGTTCTAAGAAGTCTATGAGATAGTGAATGAAACGTCCCAACCCACATCCTACCAATTGGTCTTCTTAGTAGTTCACTCAATCGCTCTTTCATTTCATTTGCAGCTTTGTTAGTAAAGGTAACTGCAAGTATGTCGTCAACATGAAAGTTCTTTGCTGACACTAAATAATGAATTCTATGAGTTAAAACCCGCGTCTTTCCGCTACCAGCACCAGCTAGGACTAAAGCGTTGACATCTTCATTCAAAGCAACCGATTGCTGCTGCTTCTCGTTTAATTCATCAGCCATTGATGGTGAAATCATAATGAAGTGTCTAAGAGAGTGGTGAAATAAATTTGTTTAGATCGTCTAAGGTTATTTCACCCATAAAGGTTTGTAGCAACTCTCCTTCAGGGCTATAAATCAACGTAGTAGGCATACCTACAATTTCTCCAAATTTTGAATATTCGGACTCATTCTTTTGATCATATAAGATGATCGGGTAATTAATAGAAAAGCGCTCAATAAATTTATTAATTGCTTTGAGGTTAATAGGTTCATAGTCCAATCCCAATATCTCTACTTGATCTTTATGCTGATTATAGAATTCTACAAATACCGGAATTTCTTTTAAACAAGGCGCACACCAAGTTGCCCAATAATTGACTACTAAGTATTTGCCACGAGTATTTTCTTGAGTATAGACATTTCCTGCTGTATCGGTCAGTTCAAATACTAGAGTGGGCTCACTGTCTTGCCAAGGCCATAGAGGCTTTACCCAATCAAGTATTTCACCAACACTTAAGGCTTGGCTTGTATGAAAAGGTATAACAAGAGAGAGTATAATGAAAATTTTTTTCATGAATTAGATTAATGATAGCTAAGATTTATCACAATACACGCTGCTCTAAATCTAGAGCAACACTGGCCATTTTAGAGCAAAACAATGTAGAGTTTGAAGTTGTTAACTACCTCCAAAATCCCCCAAGTGCATCAGAACTTAGATCAATTTTGCAAGATTTAGGGATTGGTGCACGCGATTTGATGAGAAAAGGGGAGTCGGCATACAAAGATTTGCAGTTATCGAATAAGTCTTTAACCGAAGATGAGTTGATAGAGGCGATGCTGAACCATCCAATTTTAATTGAACGTCCGATTGTAAGGACAACCAATGGTGTAGTGATTGGAAGGCCACCAGAGAACGTTCAAAGCATTCTTTAATAACTTTTACTACTCTCGATGGTAAGGGTGATTGGTTATTAACGTGTGGGCGCGATACAGTTGTTCTATAACTAACAGTCTTGTAATAGCATGGGTCAAGGTCAGGTTAGAGAGTCCCCAAATGTAATGGCATTGTTGTTTCAGTTCCGATGACAAGCCGTCAGCACCTCCAATAAGAAGTGCAACATTATCACCATTAAGTTGCCAGGTTTCTATTGAATTAGCAATCATTCGACTGGATTGTTGTTTGCCTAGCTCATCGAAGGCAATCAGTGTTGTCGACCCTTTGGCTGCTTCAAGAAGCATATTGCCTTCAAGAGTTTTTATTTTATCGATGTTGTTTGTTTTACGATTCTGGGCCTCCAGGCTGGTGAGGGTGAAATTATAGTTACTGGGTAGTTGTTTTTGGTAATGACGAATACCAGAATTTAGCCAATCTGGCATTTTTTTACCGATGGCGATAAGGTTAATTCTCATCTTCCTCGACTGACCATAGTTTCTCCAACTTATAGAATGCTCTTGTTTTTTCAGTCATGATATGAACTATCACTTCGCCAAGGTCTATCAGAACCCATTCATTAAATTCTGTACCCTCAATGCCTAATATCATCATATTAAGTCTTTTGGCCTCAATTTTAATGTTGTTAGCGATACCCCTTACGTGCTGGATTGATCTTCCTGTAGCAATTATAATGGCCTCCATATCAACGCTTTGCTCTAAGACATTAAGGGTGACAACTTCCTCTCCTTTGAGTTCATCGATTACATCGACGACAACTTTTACTTGCTCGTCAAGATTCATGTAATCCCAGGTAACTAATAACGGATTGAGGTAACAAATCGTCAAGATTTTGCTTGGCGGCAATTCTAGTTCGAATATCGCTTGATGATATGTTTATCTTGCGGCAGTTGGAAAAATACAATAAGCCATTTAGCTCAAATTTAAGCTGACTTGCCTCTTTGATGGTATGGAAGGAATCAAGAGAGCTATCGGTCAAATCAAACCCGTGTCTTTTAAGTACAACGAGATGGACCAGTTTGGAATATTCTTGCCATTCTTTCCAGGTTTTAATTTTCAGATAGCTATCCATCCCGATAATTAAACAGATTGGCACATCTCTATAAATTTGTTTTAATTCGCGAAGTGTATCAATCATATACGAACCTCCGCCACGATGGATTTCACGAGAATCGATCTCAAGACTAGAAAAATTTTCTAACGCAAGATTTAGCATTTTAAGGCGGTCGTTGGTCGAGTATTGCAGACCATCTTTGTGGACAGGTTCGCAGCATGGCAACAAAAACAGGTGATCAAGCTTCAGTTCCGTTTTGAGTGATGTTGCTGTTTTAAGATGTCCCAAATGAACAGGATCGAAAGAGCCTCCATAAATACCTATCATAGCAAGGCGTTTACCTCTTCAAGCGTCATTGGCGACATTGGATAAGTGCGAGTAGAATCATGCACATGCATGCGATAACGGACAAATGTTTCTTCGTCCTCAATCAACAAAAATGGATTGGCTCTTTTCTGCTCAGCAAGTGTTGTGGTAATCTCTGATCCATAGTTGTGTCCACACAAAAGATGAATATCATCAGGAACCTGAGTTTTTAATTTATTCAGTGAATGAAACAATTTAACTGGGTTAGAACCAGCTAGACTGCAGATACCGACACCATAGACAAATAAAGTATCGCCAGCGATAAGGTGTTCATCCAAAAGATAACAAATACCACCGGCAGTATGTCCTGGTGTTTCAATAATTTGTATCTCGACTTCACCGAGTTTTATGGTATCTCCATCAGAAACCGTATGAACTTTGTTTTCAATGTTTAGGTAGGGTATTTCATTAACACCAGCAGTAATTTTTGCACCTGTTTTGTTGGCAACTTCATCGACAGCGTTGGTATGGTCGCCATGCCAATGAGTTATCCAAATATCGGTAAGTGTATAACCCTTGTCTTGAATCTTTTTCAGAAAAAGATCTGGTTCCCAGGCAGGGTCTACGATTGCACACTGTTTTGTTGCTTTATCAAAAATGAAATGAATAGAATTTTCGTAGGCCCCAATATGGTAAAGTACTTCGATTGAGTAATTATTACTATTATATATTCTCTCCATAAGGTTAATATTTTACCAATTTTGACTTGACTGAAATGAGATACAGATTATAATTTACATTTTTGCTAAATAACCCAGTTATTGGGGCTATAGCTCAGCTGGGAGAGCGCAACACTGGCAGTGTTGAGGTCGGCGGTTCGAACCCGCCTAGCTCCACCATCCTAAAACATTTTTAAATAAGGATTTTCAACGGATTCCTAGAAAAAATAAAATTGTATTTTCTTGGATTTATATCCAAGAAAGTCTTATAAAGTCGTATAAATTCATCTATTTTGGTGACATGGTAACAATATAAGATCAAGAGAGTTATTACTAACTTACAGAAGTTAAAATTTTCAAATTTAATTATTTATGGTATAACTAATTTTGACAAATGATTTTTGTCTAACAAAACATAGGAGAAGAAAATGAAAAAAATTAATTTTTTTAGTGGATTAATTGCTGCTGCATTTTTAAGCAGCATGACTCTATCAACTCCAGTTATTGCTGCTGATACTTTCGTTACAATAGGTACAGGTGGTGTTACAGGTGTTTACTATCCAACTGGAGGTTCAATTTGTCGATTAGTCAATAAAGATAGAGCAAGTCATGGTGTTCGTTGTACGGTTGAATCAACTGGTGGTTCCGTATACAACATTAATACGATTAGAGCTGGTGAGTTAGATTTGGGCGTTGCTCAGTCAGACTGGCAGTATCACGCTTATAACGGAACGAGCAAGTTTGCTGATGCAGGTGCATTTACAGGTTTAAGAGCTGTATTTTCTGTTCACCCAGAGCCTTTTACGGTTGTAGCAAGAGCTGACTCAGGTATTCGCAATCTTGAAGACCTCAAAGGCAAGAGAGTCAATATTGGAAACCCTGGTTCTGGTCAAAGAGGAACTATGGAAGTGTTAATGGATGCGCTGGGTTGGGATAAATCTACTTTTGCCCTAGCATCTGAGTTGAAGTCTTCTGAGCAATCAAAAGCACTATGCGACAACAAGATTGATGCGATGGTCTTTACGGTTGGTCACCCTTCAGGATCAATCAAAGAGGCGACAACTTCATGTGATAGTGTCTTAGTCAATGTGACAGGAACTGCCGTGGATGGGCTAGTTGCAAATAATGATTTCTATCGAACTGCAACCATTCCAGGCGGCATGTACAATGGAAATCCTGATGACACTGTAACATTTGGCGTGGGTGCAACAGTTGTTACTTCAACCGCGACATCTGATCATGTAATTCATAGTATTGTTAAGGGTGTTTTTGAAAATTTTGATAGTTTCAAAAAGCTTCACCCTGCATTTGCTAACTTGAAGAAAGAAGAAATGATTTCTGATGGTTTGTCTGCTCCTCTTCATGATGGCGCTGCAAAGTACTATAAAGAAGCAGGTTTGATGTAATATTAATTTATAGAAAAAAAGGATGGCAAAGCCATCCTTTTTTTTTATAGAATATTTCTGATGGAAGTAAACCTAGAAACTGGAGTTAGAAGTCCAGAAAACAAATTAATTAGAGACATATTGATATATGTGGCTATGGCATGGTCATTATTTCAGTTATATGTTTCTTCACCTCTAGTCTTAGAATTTACTCCTTGGATGAATGCCGATGTTGTCAAAAGGGTCCATGTCTCATTTGCTGGCTTTTTGGCATTTGTAAGTTACCCTGCATTTAGGAAATCCTCAAGAGTAAGAATTCCGTGGTTGGATTGGTTAATGGGTCTGCTTATTGCTTTGTCTTGCTTTTATTTGATTTATAACCAAGTATGGGACTCAAGAGCTTTTGAAATGCGTCTGGGGGTTCCAAATTCAACAGATCTATTTTGTGGTGTATTGGGTATATTATTGCTTCTGGAGGCAACGCGGCGCTCTCTTGGACCACCCTTAATGATTGTTGCATTAATTGCTTTAACTTATGCCTTTATTGGTGCTGGTGGATATGGAGGGGCCTCTCTAAACAAAATTGTTTCCCATATGTGGATAACGACTGAAGGGGCATTTGGCATAGCTGTTGGAGTCTCCGCAAGTATGGTGTTTTTATTTGTTTTGTTTGGTGCATTATTGGAAAGAGCTGGTGCTGGAAATTACTTCATAAGGGTAGCCTATGCATTAACTGGGCATTATCGAGGAGGGCCTGCAAAAGCTGCCGTAGTTTCTTCAGCGATGACTGGAATGATTTCTGGATCCTCTATTGCTAATGTAGTCACCACTGGCACTTTTACTATTCCATTAATGAAAAGAGTAGGATTTCCTTCTGAAAAAGCCGGGGCAATTGAAGTTGCATCATCAACGAATGGCCAGCTCACACCGCCGATTATGGGCACTGCGGCATTTCTAATGGTGGAGTATGTTGGGGTTTCTTACATCGAGGTGATTAAGCATGCCTTCTTGCCTGCAGTCATTTCTTATATTGCACTTATCTATATTGTTCATTTGGAAGCATTAAAGTCTGGAATGGAAGGACTTATAAGAACCAATAAACTCAATAAGATTGATAGGTTAATTGGTGTTTGTAGTGTTCTTATTGTGTTAGGTGTACTTGTATGGGTGTTACCACCTTTTTTTGAATTTATCAAAATAATCGGCGGAGAATTCAGCACATTGATTGTTGCATTAATTATGGTTTTAAGTTATCTAGCACTTTTGTATTCAGTATCAAAAATGCCAGATCTACCCATAAGTGAAATTATTGAAATCCCTGAAATTGGAAAGACTGTTAAGGCGGGTTTACATTTTCTTCTACCAGTTATTTTATTAATTTGGTTGTTAACTGTTGAACGATTTTCGCCCGAAACTTCAGTTTATTGGGCGACCATGTTTATGATGTTTATAGTTCTAACACAAAAGTTTATTCTAGCAATATTTCGTGGCCAATCAAATCTCACCGATCATATTATTTCAAGTGTCAAGGATTTAAAATTAGGTTTTGTAAATGGCGCTAGAAACATGATTGGTGTTGGTGTTGCAACAACCGCTGCAGGAATTATTGTTGGCACTGTTACATTGACCGGGGTTGGACAGTTAATTATTGGCTGGGTTGAATTTATTGCTGCTGGCAACCTATTTTTAATTCTACTTTTTACAGCAATGATAAGCCTTATTCTAGGAATGGGCTTGCCTACTACTGCAAACTACATAGTAGTCTCAAGCCTAATGGCTCCCGTTATTATGAGTTTAGGCGCAGCTAACAATGTGGCTATACCTCTTATAGCTGCCCACATGTTCGTATTTTATTTTGGTATTTTGGCTGATGATACGCCACCAGTGGGACTTGCTGCTTATGCAGCAGCAGCGATTTCTAAGGGCGATCCAATAAGAACGGGAATCCAGGGCTTTATTTATGACATGAGGACAGCTGTTCTTCCTTTCATCTTTATATTCAATACACAGCTACTCATGATTGGCATAGATAGCACAATAACTTTTATATCAGTTGTTGTTTCATCTGTTATCGCAATTTTGCTTTTTGCTGCAGCGACTCAAGGATACTGGCTTGCTAAAAATCGATTATGGGAAACTCTACTAATGCTGATTGTGGCATTTATGTTCTTTAGGCCTGGTTATTTTTTGGACAAAGTTGATCCCCCATTTGAAAGAATATCGGGTAAAGAATTGTTTACTGTGGCAGACAAAATGAGTGAGGGAGATTCAATCCGTTTTGTTGTAGAGGGAGAGACTCTTGAAGGTGTTGAAAGAAATTATACTTTTTTGTTGCCTTTAGCAGAGGGTGACTCAGGAAGAGAAAAAATTAACAATACTGGATTACAAATAGATGATCTATTTGGAGATATGGAAGTGGCAATGGTACTTCCAGGAATTTCAAATAATCGAGCAATTAACAAGCAGGTTGAATCAATTAAAGTAGCAGGAGTTGATAGTGGATGGATCATCACATCTGTTCTTCAAAAGAGAGAAACTATGCCTAAGCAGATTGTTTATATTCCTGCATTACTCTTGATTGGATTTGTTGGAATAGTACAATTAAGAAGAAGACGAAGGATGATTAATTAGGTTGTAAAAGTTTTATATGAATATACAAAATAACATAAAAAGTTTAAAAACTTCAGCCACTCTAGCTATCAATGAGCTCTCTAAACAACTTGTTGAGGAAGGTAAAGAAGTTTTTATGTTTGGGCTTGGTCAATCACCGTTTCCTGTGCCCAAGGTGATTGTGGACGAATTAAAAAGTCATGCCCATCAAAAAGATTATCTAAATGTTTCAGGTTTATTGGAATTAAGGGAGCAGGTTGCGAATTATCACTCCAAAAAAAACCAATATCAGTATGATTCAGAAAATGTCATTATTGGGCCTGGATCAAAAGAGTTAATTTTTCAAACTCAACTAGCTCTCGATTGTGATTTGCTTCTTCCAAGTCCAAGCTGGGTATCATATGAGCCACAAGCTCAAATAATCAATAAAAAAGTTCATTGGATTAATGCTATTGCAGAAAATAATTGGCACCTTGCTCCTGAGGAGCTCGACAAATCTTGTGAGAAACTAAAGTCAGTTGATAAGCTACTGATTTTGAATTCTCCAAACAATCCATCGGGAACGATCCACAATAACCTCAAAGAGTTTGCTAGAGTTGCCAAAAAACATAACATCATCATTATTGCTGATGAGATATACGCTGAATTAGATTTCACTGGTGAATATAAATCTCTCACTCATTTTTATCCTGAAAATACTATTATTAGTTCTGGGCTCAGTAAATGGTGCGGTGCTGGAGGTTGGAGAATAGGCACTTTAACTTTTCCAAAGGAGCTGAGCTACATTAAGGATAGCATTAGAACTATTGCTAGTGAAACATATACTGCTGTGAGTGCCCCAATCCAGTTTGCAGCAATTAAGGCATATTCAGAGGACCACTCAGAGTTTCTAGAAAATTCTAGACTAATTTTAAAAATGATTGCAGACTTTGTCCACAATGAATTATCTTCTGTTGGCGTTAGTTGTCAAAAGCCACAAGGCGGTTTTTACATGATTTGTGATTTTTCAAATATTTCTAATTTAGCTAAGAAAATTAATGATGACAAAATACTTTGTCAAAAGATACTAAATGAAATAGGCTTTGCAATGCTTCCTGGCTCTGATTTTGGATTGGAGGGAGATAAATTGTTATCTCGTATTGCATTTGTAGATTTTGATGGTGAAGAAGCGCTTAGAATAATTTCTGAAGTCGATTTATCTGCAAATGAGTTATTAAATATAATCTGTCCAAAGATAGTTAAAGGTATCTCAATCCTTAAAAATTGGATAAAGAATCAATAATACTTTGGAGCGCCACAGAAAATCAAATTGCACTGGAGCCAAAAAAAATACTTAAATTTAATAGGAAATAGCAAAAATTTGACTATAATATCCTCTTTTTGCTTGGCCTAAAAACATCCATTTTGTTACACTTTTGTTACATGCCACCTGCAAAGCCTTATGTAGCATGGATGTTCTAACATTAGCAGTGTTGAGGTCGGCGGTTCGAACCCGCCTAGCCCCACCAAGCAAATAATGATTTTGTCGCGTTCGTCTATCGGTTAGGACTCCAGGTTTTCATCCTGGCAAGAGGGGTTCGATTCCCCTACGCGATGCCAATTTTTTTTAGATTCAATGAATTCAGTCCATTGCTCTAAATAGTAATTTTACATCATACTTTGTCCCGTTCGTCTAGAGGCCTAGGACGCCAGGATTTCATTCTGGAAACAGGTAGTTCGAATCTCCTACGGGACGCCATTTCAAAAGGTTTTAGCGTTTTATTTTTTGGCGCTTTTTCCCCTTCTTTAGTTCGAATTGCTTTTATTATAAATAATTGCAGTTTACTTGATTTATACTGGCTTTTATAATTACTAAATTCATTATGGTTTTTTGTTGTTATATTTATACGACTTGAAATTATTAACAAAGACTTAAATTATTCTATATAAGGAAATTTGATGAGTCATATTATTTATGAACCTGTTAGACAGAGATTACAACGCAGTGAATTAGCAGTGCCGGGATCTAGTCCAAAAATGTTTGAAAAGGCCTTAAACAGCGCTTCAGATTATGTATTTTTGGATTTAGAAGATGCTGTAGCACCAGATGATAAGGTGCCAGCACGTAAAAATGTTATCGATGCTCTTAATGATTTGGATTGGAGTGGTACTGGTAAGACCATCTCTGTTCGTATCAACAGTATTGATACTCATTATATGTATCGTGATGTGGTTGAGGTGGTTGAGCAGGCTGGTGAAAATCTTGATACCATATTGCTTCCCAAGGCTGGAACGGCTTCAGATGTTTACATGCTTTCTGCCATGTTAAATCAAATTGAGACTTCCAAAGGTATTAAAAATCGCATTGGTATCGAAGTCCTAATTGAGACAACACTTGGTATGGCTAATGTAATGGATATTGCTAAAAATGGACGTGAAGAACGTCTTGAAGCGATGCATTTTGGCGTCGCTGACTATGCTGCAAGTTGTCGTGCACGTACGACCGTTATCGGTGGCTTGAACCCAGATTATCCTGGTGACCAGTGGCATGCAGGCCTGTCGCAAATGTTGGTCGCTTGCCGTGCTTATGGTTTACGTGCAATTGATGGTCCTTTTGGTGACTTTAATGATCCAGAGTCCTATAAAGATGCTGCACGTCGTGGAGCAGCACTTGGTTTTGAAGGAAAGTGGGCAATCCATCCATCACAAATTGAATTGGCGAATGAAGTCTACACACCGCCAGAATCAGAGGTAACTCATGCAAAACAAATTCTCATTGCTTTGGATGAAGCTGCAAAGGAAGGTCGCGGTGCAGCTCAATTGAATGGACGTATGATCGATGCAGCTTCTGCGAAGATGGCAGAGAATATCGTCAATACTGATAAAGCAATTCAAGCAAAACTAAAGGGTTAAATATGAACATTCATGAATATCAAGCTAAGAAGCTATTGGCACAATATGGAGTACCAGTGCCAAGGGGCGGAATAGCGCATTCAGCAACTGGGGCAATTTACCAGGCCAATGAATTGGGTGGTGACAAATGGATTGTAAAGGCTCAGGTTCATTCTGGCGCACGCGGTAAGGCGGGTGGAGTCAAGTTATGTAAGTCCCCCAAAGAAATTTCGCAATTTTGTGATAAGTTTCTTGGAAATAACCTAGTCACGAATCAAACCGGTCCTGCAGGCAAGATGGTTTCAAGTATTTATGTAGAAGAGGCTAGTGACATTACGAAAGAACTCTACTTCAGTATTGTTTTAGATAGAGCTATTCAAAAAGTTACTTTGATTGCTTCTACAGAAGGTGGAATGGATATTGAGCAAGTTGCTGAAGAGACTCCCGATAAAATTTCAAAAATTACAATCGATCCAGCGGTAGGAATGCAGCCATTCCAGGCTCGTCAACTGGTTTTCACCTTGGGTTTACCTAATGAGGCGATTGCTAATGCCAGTCGGGCAGTCATGAAATGTTACCGTGCTTTCCGTGATACGGATGCCAATTTATTAGAAATCAACCCGCTGGTTTTGACTTCTGGAAACAATATTTTGGCGCTTGATGCGAAGATGTCATTTGACGCAAATGCCCTCTATCGTCGACCTGAAATCTTTGAATTCCACGATAAGTCACAACAAGATCCAAGAGAAATCAATGCCGCTGAGCACGATTTAAACTATGTTGGTCTGGATGGCAATATTGGCTGTCTTATTAACGGTGCAGGCCTTGCCATGGCAACTATGGATATGATTCAACATGCCGGTGGTGAGCCAGCAAACTTCCTTGATATAGGTGGTGGTGCGTCCGCAGAAAGAGTTGCGACATCGATAGAGTTGGTCTTATCAGATGATAATGTCGAAGCCATTTTGGTTAATATTTTTGCGGGTATTAACCGCTGTGATTGGGTTGCCCAAGGTATCGTAGATTTATTAAACAAACGTGATATTGATATTCCTTTAGTCGTGCGCTTATCTGGGACCAATGTTGAAAAAGGGCAGAAGATATTAAAGGATAGTGGCAAAAAAATTATTACAGCTGAGACTTTGTCAGATGCAGCACATAAAGTTGTTGCTGAATGGAAAAAATCAACGGGAAAACAAGGGTGAATTATGAGTATATTTATTAATGAAAAAACCCCAGTTTTAATTCAAGGTCTAACTGGTCGCATGGGTTCATTCCATGCTCAGGAGATGATTGATTATGGAACTAATGTCGTTGCCGGAGTTACGCCTGGTAAGGGCGGCACAACACATCTAGGAAGACCTGTATTCAATACAGTCAAAGAC
>LULS01000066.1_pt1 | contig 17406 bp, 28 predicted proteins | sample 728101 | NCBI WGS metagenome assembly LULS01 (sample SAMN03860283, study PRJNA289734) | marine metagenome | biome: seawater column; feature: ocean; material: water; isolation source: Red Sea water column Station 108 - depth 200m | place: Saudi Arabia: Red Sea | collected 2011-10-15 | depth 200 m | reverse complement strand
ATGGGAAAAGGCTGCAAAGAAAGTAGATGAAACCAATAAAAATGATAAATCAGATGATGGTGAAGGTTTAGATGCAGTTCAACCTAAAGCAGTTAAAAAGAAATTTAAAGATAGAAAAGATAAAGATATTGACAATGATGGAGATGTTGATGATTCTGATAAATTTCTTCATAAAAAACGCAAAGCAATATCAAAAGCAATAAACAAAGAACATAAAGGTACAAAACCACATAAACACCCACATGAAGAAAAAGATGATGTTCAAGAGTTAGGAGTTCTTGGAACAACTGCATTAGGATTGGGTGCATATGCATTAGGAAAAAGAGCAGGTGCAAAGAAGGCAGTCAAAAAAGCGGCACACCCCCATGAAGCTCGTGAATTAGGAACAAAAGAAGATAGAGATTATAAATTGGATACAACACCTGGCCAATCAAAAGAAGATTTTGAGAATAAAAAAACTATGACAGGTAAACCAGAAACTAAAGTTGAGGTTGACCCAGAAATAGAAGAAAATATAGCTAAGCGTAATAAAGCATATGCCGTAAAGAAAAAAAGAGACCATGATTATGAAATGAAATTTGGTAGAAAGAAAGATACAAAAACACCTTCTGATATAGCTGCGAATAAAGCATATTAAATAATGAAGAATCTAGTAGAGTTGTCAAAGGTAAGTCCAGATGATTTACCAGAGTTATATTGTGATATGGATCAAGTATTGTGTAATTTCCTCAAAGGTGCTGACAAAGCAGTTGGGGGAAGTTTTGTTATGGCTGATAGGGCAACTCGTTGGAAGTCTATATCACAAACAAAAGGGTTTTGGGCAAACCTAGAATGGATGCCAGGAGCTAAAAAGTTGTGGCAATACATTTCTAAATTTGACCCTCATATCTTGTCTGCATATTCTGGTAGAGATCCAGCGTCAAGAAATGGTAAAATGAAGTGGTTAGATAAACACATAAATGTTCCTAAAGGAAAAAAGCATTTGGTTAGGAGAGAACATAAAAGAAAATTTGCAGTGAATAATGATAAAAAACCAAATGTTTTAATTGATGACTATATTAGAAACATAAAAGAATGGGAGTCTAATGGTGGAATTGGTATAAGACATACATCTGTCAATAAAACTCTCGGTGAACTCAAGAGATTGGGGTTCAAATAATTATAAATAGTTAAGAAAAGAATTAAGGAGATATCAGATGCCTTTACAAAAAAGTTTTAAGGTTCTATTAGAAACAGGAACAGTCAGTGCAAACGCACATCCTACTGATAGCACTGCTGATAGTTTTGTAGCGTTAAATGGAACAGATAGTAGTGGAGCAGTAGACACTGATGATCATTTAATTGCTGTTGATGCAAGTGCAAGTGAAGCAAAACCAAGTGGATTAACAGAGGCAGCAGATGGAAGTGGTGATTACGCAAAAGAGAAAGTCATTGCAACAGATGCTGGTTGGGCGTATATGCCTGGGTATGGAAACTCTGGAAATGATAATAAGGGTGCTCAACCAGAAGTAATTCAATGTATTAGACAATTAAGAAGGTCTATTGATGTACCAACTTCCCCACAAATAACAATAGGTAATACTTCATCTAAAACAACATATTATCCAGATGGAGATACATTTACTGGCGCATCTTCATCATCTGCTGGTGATGTAACAGTATATTGTTATTTCAATGAGCCTATTCATGTAACAGGAACACCACAGTTGCAATTAAAACAAGCAACTGCGTTAGGTTCTAACTTTGGTACTATTATGGATTATAATTCCACTTATTCTGATTTATCAAATGGTATTATGGCATTTGCATTAGGTGCTGGTGAAGATACAAGAACAAGTGCAGTTACCAATAATACATTAGGGATAAATTCAGACGACAGTATATCTTTAAATAGTGGAACAATAGAAAAAATGGGACATGAAAGAGTTATATTAGAAAGTGGTTTAGCTACAAACGAACAAGGACATTTAAAACTTGATGGAACAACTAGTAGTTCAAATGATCAAGGACAATTTGTTCTTCACGAAGGTGGTGTAGGATTACCTGCTGATACAGATTTAACTGCTGATTCTGATGCAACAATGACTGTATCATAATAAGTAATATAAATATATAATATATATTTAATATAAGTGAGGTGAATACATGAATATAAATGAAAAGACTATTAAAGAACGCATTGTCACTTTGGATAAAGATATTGCAACTATGCAAATGAATATTTCAAAGATAGACAATAATAGATTAGAAGCTCTTGCACAATTAAATGCACTACATGGTGCAAAACAACAATGTGAGAGTTTTCTTAAAGATCTTAATAATGATGACCAAAAGCAAAATGTTAAATCAGCTGTTGGTCAATGAGTGATGTAGGAACTTACCTACAGTAATATTCCCACATTTTAGTGGGTATTTAATTAAGGAGATGCCAAATGGCTGATAAGAAAATTACAGCGCTTACTGACTTAAGCACTGGAGTAGCTGGTGCAGACTTACTTCATGTTGTTGATGATCCTACTGGAACACCAATTAACAAAAAAGTTTCTGTAACAAACTTCATTAATAACTTACCATCTTTCATAGGATTTTCAAATTCTTATGAAGATATTTCTGATGGTTCACAAACAGCATTGTCAATAACTCATGCTTTGACACTATTACAAACTGCTGGCACTAACGCAACTACTTTAGCTGACGGAACAGTTATTGGTCAAATTAAAATAATCGTTCACGATACAGATGGTGGTTCATCTGAGTGTACACCTGCTGATGTTCAAGGTTTCGTAGATATGGACTTTGTAACAGCTGGTGATACTGCAACATTGTTGTGGACTGGAACTTCTTGGGTTGCATTAGCAGGTCACCTTGCTTCTGCTGATACAGGCCCAATTGAAACAACTGGAACTGACTAAGATTAGATTAGTTGTTTTATTTTATTATCGAGTGGGGTGGTTTTTCACCCCACTCAACTTTCGAGTCGAGTTTAAAGGAGTTATATAATGGCTGATGAATATTATAAAGGAGTTAAACTTCTTAAAGGAAAAAACCCAAGAAAGAACTATTTCCAACAGAAGTTTGTAAATCAACATAAAAATGGACTCCTATCATATGAAGAAGCACATGAAAAAATGGTTGCAACTGGAACATCAAAAGCTACTGCAACTAAAAAATTAAATGCAGAGAAGTAAAATGAAAACATTTAAGAGTTATTTAAAAGAACAGGGAATGGGTGTAGGCCCTTCACATAGTGGTTCTGCAATGGATGCTGATGTTAATATTGCAGCTCTTGGAGATCCAGCAGTTGTTAAAAGATTAAATGCAATGGTTGGACAAATTGGTAACATGGAATATTTAATCCCAGAACACGCATTAAATCGTTTAAGAAACAATTTAAACAAAATTGGACTTACTTTTGGTGAAATTCCTACAATGGAAGGCAAAAGTGGTTCATTTGATTTACCATTAGCAAGGTTTGGTGGTAGATTTGGAAAAGACGAAAATACACCAGCTGATGAATTTATAAATGATGATGGCATTTCTCACATGGTTGAGGGTGGATTATCTCTTAAAATACAATATGAAATGTCACCAAGAAATAATTCATGTAGGGTGTTTGCACAGATAGCATAGCACCATGTATGAAAAGATAACAAGTGAGAATGTTATCATGTTTGCGATTAAACATTATGACAATCCACAATGTGAAGGCGAAAAAGAATTTCAAGATGATTTAAAAAGATTTAAGTACATCAAACGACTACTTAGAAAATATTATGATACTGGTGTTCTCAAAGAAAGACTTCTATTAAATCATCTCATAGTTTTAAATAATGTATTCGGGCCTGATGCTTGTGCAACTTTATTATTATATAAAATACAGAAAGAATTTTGGCCTGCATTGAAATCGTTTCTTTTATTTCTGAATATTATAACAGAAGATGAATTGAAAGATATAAAAGAAAACGAAAAGATATTAGAAGTGTTAAAGGAACTATAATGGGTAGGGCGATAGATTTATTTGTTACATACAGGTTTCTAAGGTTATTAACAACACCTTTTGAAAAAACTGATGCGTTTAAATTAGGTATTATTGATAAGAATGGTAATCGTATCAAAAAACCTAAATCTACACAACCTGCTGTAGAACTTGCTACATCTGAATTAAAAAATGCATATACAATCCTTCACAAGTTAGTTTTCAACATTAAAAAAATATTTGCAAAAGTTCCAGGCTTACGAACTAAAGTAGGAACTTATGCAGCTGCATTGTTTCTATTAAAAGATACATTTAAAGAACATATTGAAGACCCAGATATGTTTGAAAAAGAATTTATTAAGTTTTTAAAAGAAAATAATATGGAACTAGATACAGAAATATCAGAGGAAGTGATAGGATTTGGTGAAGTTTTACCCAAAGGTGAGTATGTTCTAAAGAACGATATACTAAATAAAGAAGAAGAAGAATTAACTGCTAAAAAGGGTGATAAAGTTGTTGCATATGATGACGAACCGCCAATAGATACAGTTTTGGGTGTTGAGATATTTCCAGTCGTTCATGTTAAAACCCAAGAAAAAATCTATGTAAGTTTGGAGGATATTAAAGATGGCTAAATGGACAGAAGTTGATATTTATACAGGACTGGTGAAAAAAGTAGATGAGGATGCCCCAGTAAATTTTGCTGGTCAAGGCAGTAAAGTCGCATTACCACCAGACGTAATGATGAAGAAAAAGAAAAAAAGATTAATAGATGCTAGAACAAAAGAGTATCGTCAACATAGAGCAAGATTAGAAAAGTTAAGAGCTCAAAGACAAGCAAAAACAAATAATATGAATGAAGAACAACTTGATGAGTTTAAAAAAGCAAGTGTAGAGTTTGATAAAAGAAATAAGTCTGATATGATGAAAGCAAAGAAAGACTTAGAGAAAAAAGGTCATAAGGTAGATGTGAGTGGTAGTATGATAACTGTTACTGCAAAAAGAGGTTCTGATATAGGTAGAGAAATAAAAGATGTAATGAATTTCTACAATGGTGCTAAAAGAGCAAAAGCATTAGAGAGTGTTGAAGAAGAAAACCTTGATGAAATATCACCAGCGCTTGCAGCTATTGGTCGTGTTGCATCAAAAGCAGCTAAAAGTCCTGCTGGAAAAGAAGCAGGAAAAGCGGCAGGAGCAGCAGTATGTTTATACAAAGATGAAAAAAGATAGAACAATGAAACCATTTGCAGACAAGTTCAGACAAGATGTAAAGAAATCATTAGATATCAGAAAGTCATTAGAGAAAGTATTACCAGACTATGTTTCTGGTGGAAGTATCACTAAACTTATGGCAGGTTATGAAAATTATGGTGAAGAAGTTGAACTTGATGAAGGTAAGTATCTAAAATATTCTGATTTACTTCTTCAGAAATCTCGTTTAGTAGATAAACATGGCCCAGAATCCAAAGAAGTTCAGGCAGTAAATAAAGAATTAGCAAAAGAAAAGAAAAAATTAGGTATAAGAGAAGAAGATATAAAAGAAGGTACTTGGCATATTGCAAAGAATATGACTAAATTAAAAAAGACTATGAAAAAACCAATGCCTTATAATCAATCTGGTTTTATTTTTGTTGCAAAACATATTGGTGATGATGAATTGTTTGATGATTTACAAGGTTTAAAAAGAGAAGCAGACATGGTGCCTGCTATCAAAAAAGCAATGAAGCGTCTTGGTATTAAAGAAGAAATGTCATTTATAGGTAAAGTACAAGAACAGATTGATGAGTTTGGTAGAGAATCTTTACTTGCAGAGAATAACATGGAAGTGCTTAAAAGTATTGTTAAGAGTAAATCTGCAAAAAATATTAAGATGAAAGATGGTAATTTGAAGATGGATTTATTTACTGCGTCTGCAATTATGAATATTTATGACAAAGTAAATCCTTCAAATAAAAAGAAAATAGAAGCACTTGCAAATGGTAAAAAATCAGACTTGATGAAACTTCAGTCTATGGCTATGAAACTTCATAAGAAGTAGAAATGAATGAAAAACTTCAAATTTCTTTATAAGGAATATGCAAACTTAAATCCAGCATTTGCAGTAGGTGGTTCTTCCACAGGGCCTGGAATGGGTCAATATAATCCCTCAGCAGATTTAAATCTTCGTGCATCTAAACAAGCAGTAAGTGGTAATAAAGTTGCAAAGTTTGTTACTGGACATGATGTAAAATTTGGTAATAAAAAATATAAAAAAGTTGAATTTGAAGTATTAGATGTTGACAATAATTCAAAATCTGTTAAAGTTACATTTATATCCCCAAAACAATTAGAAAACAAAGTGGTTAAAATGCCCCTCAAATTTTTAAGGAGAGGGCCCTTTGTTGCAACAAAAATACCAAATTATTTTGAGGGAAGAAATTATAAAAAAGAATATGATAATTATCAAGGTAAACCAGAACAGATAGAAAGAAGGTCTTCTAGGAATAAAGCAAGAAGACTTATGGGTGATAAAGCAATTAAGGGTAAAGATGTTGGACATAAAGATAATAATCCCCTAAACAATGACCCAAAGAATTTAAAGATGGAAGACCCATCTAAAAATCGTAGAGAACCTAGATTAAGAGAACAAGAAACACAAGTACAAAGAATTCAAGATAGACAAAAAAAAGAAAAAGAACGACTTAAAACAAAACATGATAGAGAAGATGAAAGAGCAAAAGCACAAGATGATGCTACAAGAAGAAGAAATGCGTTAGATAGAATAAGACAGTAGGAGATATGATGCTTAAAATATATATGTTAATTTTTGTATTGGCTATAATTGGTGGAGTAGGTTATGGTGCGTATGCGTATTATCAAGATACACAACAAAGGATTGCAACATTGCAACAGAACAATGCAAAACTGGAAACTGTTGCGAAACAGAATGAAACAACAATAAATAGTTTACAAGAAAGTCAAGAGAAGTTTGCAAATTTAAATTTAGAATTACAAGGTAAACTAGATGAGGCAGAAAAGTATGGTGATGAGTTGAGAAAGAAATTACACAAACACAACTTAACTCGCTTGAGTATTAAGAAGCCTGGATTAATAGAGAAAAGGATAAATGATGGCACACAAAAATTATTTGACAATATTGAGTCTCTTACTGCTTTGCCCCCTATTGAGTAATTGTGCTTTATGGCGAAAACCAGAAAAAGAAATAGTTGTTCAAACTGTAGAGGTTCATAAAAATATTCCCATACAATCTAGACCAAAACCTATTGATATGAATAGTGTTAAATTCTATGTTGTAACGGAAGAAAATTTTGAACAGTTTAAAGAAGAATTTACAAAAGCAAATAGTGATTATGTGTTTTATGCAGTAAGTGTTCACGACTATGAAAATCTTGCATTAAATATGGCAGAGATTTATAGATATATAAAACAACAAAAAGAGATAGTTATATATTACGAAAAGGCTGTAACTAATAAACCTAAAGAAGAAATTGAACAGGAGAAATGAAAATGAGTTATTTTGAAAAATGTAAAGAATTAGATTTTGATGACAGTAGCTGGAAATCATATTTCTTTGCAGAATGTTCAAGACTCGCATACCATGATGGTACACGAGCAAAAAGACATTTTAAACGGATTGGGTTTACTACATATAAGTTTTTTGATGTAGAGGGTGCTCAATGTCATATAGCACAAAATAAAGATGTTATTGTTATTGCATTTAGAGGAACAGAACCAAAAGAATTTTCTGATATAAAAGCAGATTTAAATGCATTTAAAGGAAAATCAAGAACTGAGGGTTATGTTCATAATGGATTTAAAGATGAAATAGATAAACTTTGGGCAGATATTAAAGTTTCACTTGCAAGAAAAGGTAAAAGAAGACTTTATGTTTGTGGACATTCATTAGGAGCTGCAATGGCAACTATATGTGCATCAAGACTTGAAAGAGATGTAGAAGAATTATACACCTATGGTTCGCCAAGAGTAGGTGGAAACGAATTTGTACACAATATGCTTGTAGACCATTATCGTCATGTAAACAATAACGATATGGTTGCAAGAGTTCCATTTTGGATAATGGGTTTTCGTCATCATGGGGACTTGACATACATTAACCATTATGGTAATATAAGAAAATTAACAGTATGGCAACGAGTTAAAGACCAATTAAGAGGTCGCTGGGCTGCCATAAAAAAACTCCAATTATTTGACGGAATCAGAGACCACGATATTGCTAAGTACTCTGAAAACTTGAAAAATGCCGTCAATATTGAAACCTAATATGGATAGGAGTTAAGATGTGGTTTTGGTTGATAAGTTCAATCGCTGGGAGTATTCTAGGCTCTGCCACATCAACTTGGTTTGAAAAAACTGCTTTAGGTAGATGGTTTTATAATAAAGTTCATAATTTATATAACTGGGCTGCAGAACGATATGGATTTCAAATATTAAAAGCTGAAGATAAGTGGAGAAAGAAATATCCTAATGTAGCTGCGAGTATTAATGAACTAGAATCAAGAATAAGCAAAATAGAGAAAAAAGGGAGAAAATAATGGGAGTAATCGAAAATGTTGGTAGATGGATTGTTGGACTTACACACATAAGTGTTATGTTCCTTACTTTAGGAATCGTATGGCAAGTGTTGTTTGGTTCAGTAATACCATTTATTGGCGGCGATGTAGTAGGAAATATCCTAGCCATTATTCATCAACTCGGGCAATCTGGACTTTCTGGATTACTTGCAGTTGCAGTGATATTCTGGCTATTCCGCCACCAAAAAGACTTTGATTAGGAGAAATCTATGTTAGATTGGATCAAAGACAGAACAGTTGAAAGGACTTCACTAGATGGTAGTGTATTAATTGCCGCTGGTATAGTTGTTCTTTTATTTGCACCATTAGCAAAATATGCAGCTTGGGCTGCAATCGGTTATGGTGCATGGACACTATGGAAGTCTGAGTAAAATTATGGCTGAGTTGGGGACAGAGGTAGAATTGCTTAAAAAAGAAGTTTCAGATATGAAACTTATACATGGTCGTTTAGACGAAGCAATAACTAAGATTACTGATGTTTCCAACTCTATCCATAGAATGTTAGCTGTGCATGAAGAAAAACTTAATCAACAAGAAGAAGCAGTTTATGCAGCTGAAGAATTAATAGAACAAAGAAGAACAGAATTTCAAAACGAATTAAAAGAATTACATTCAAGAATCACTACAAATACAAAAGAAATTATGGCTGTTGCAACTAAACAACACAAAGAACATTCTGCAGCCATTCAACAGGTAAAAGACGATATCAACAAAAGAGTTGGTGTCCTTGAGAAATGGCGTCATGTCCTTATTGGTGGTTCGATTGTTGTAGGATTTATTCTACATAAAATGATGGATTTTACTTGACAACTTTTGAAAATTATATTATTATATCTAAATGTATATTGAACAGAAATATTTATTATTAGTATCTTCACAACTTCAACAATTTAAGAAAAAAGGCGATTATTTATTTAATTTTCGTTGTCCTTACTGTGGCGACTCTAAAAAGTCACGCACAAAGGCAAGAGGATTTATGTTTCGTAAAGAGAACAATCTAATTTATAAATGTCATAATTGTGGAAAAGGTGCGAATTTACAAAATTTTCTCAAGTATGTAGACTCAAAGATTTATAATGACTATATACTTGAACGATATAAGAAAAATGAAAAAGTAGAGCCAGATATTGGTAAATTTACTAAACCCAAATTTCTAAAAGGAGACTCCCCACTAAAATCAATTCAAAAAGTATCTTCACTACGCTGGGATCATTCGGTTAAGATCCTTGTAGAATCAAGAAAGATACCTTCCAAAGTTCATTTTGAATTATTTTATACTCCTAGATTTTATAAATGGGTTAATACAATTATACCAAATAAATTTGCAAGTCTTGTAAAAGACCATGCAAGACTGGTGATACCGTTTTTTGATGAAAACAATAAGATGTTTGCTTTACAAGGAAGAGCACTTGCTAATGAAGAACCGAAATATATTACCATTACCCTTGATACAGAAAAAGAAAAAGTATACGGACTAAACAGAGTAGACTGGAATAAAACAGTCTATGTTGTTGAAGGGCCTTTGGATAGTCTTTTCTTGGATAATTGTGTAGCAACAGCACAATCGGATTTACGAATTAAGAACAAAGACAATCTTGTTTTAATTCCAGACAATGAACCAAGAAATTTGGAGATATCAAAACAGGTTGCAAAATATATAGACGAAAATTATTCTGTAGTTTTATGGCCAGATTATGTAGAAGAAAAAGACATAAATGAAATGATTTTATCTGGAAAGACGAAAGAAGATATAACAAATATAATAGACAAAAACACATACAGTGGTGTTAGGGCTAAATTAGAATTTATGAAATGGAGCAAAAGAAATGCCTAATAATCATCTTCCAACAACTTACCAAGAATTTATTCACCTCTCAAGATACTCTCGATGGCTACCAGAAGAAAAACGCAGAGAAACATGGGACGAAACAGTATCAAGATATTTTGATTATTTTACAGATCATTTACAAGAATTACATCAATATAAACTTTCAGATAGATTAAGAAACGAATTAGAAACAGCAATATTAGATTTAAAAGTTATGCCTTCTATGAGGTGTTTAATGACTGCTGGAGAGGCATTAAAGAGAGAGAATATCGCTGGTTACAATTGTTCTTTTGTTACTGTAAACAGAGTACAAGCATTTGATGAAATACTCTATGTATTAATGAATGGAACAGGTGTAGGATTTAGTGTGGAAAGACAAGAAGTAGCAAAACTTCCACCTGTTGCAGAAGAATTTTTTATGTCTGATACAACAATCGTTGTTGCAGATAGTAAATTGGGTTGGGCAAAAGCATATAAAGAATTAGTTGCAATGTTATACAGTGGACAAATACCAAGATGGGATTTATCAAAAGTAAGACCTGCTGGTGCTCCATTAAAAACATTTGGTGGTCGTGCATCAGGCCCAGAGCCATTAGAAAATTTATTTAATTTTACAGTCACCACATTTAAAAATGCAGCTGGTAGACAGTTATCATCTATAGAATGTCACGATATCGTATGTAAGATTGCAGAGATTGTTGTAGTAGGTGGTGTAAGAAGAAGTGCATTGATATCATTATCAAACCTTTCAGATGATCGTATGCGTCATGCAAAGTCTGGACAATGGTGGGAAGCAAATCCACAAAGAGCTCTTGCAAATAATTCTGCGTGTTATACTGAAAGACCAGATATGGGCATCTTTATGAAAGAATGGTTAGCATTATATGAATCAAAATCTGGTGAAAGAGGTATATTCAGTAGAGATTCAGCAACCAAACAAGCTGCAAAAAATGGTAGGAGAGAAACAGAGGGATATTCTTTTGGAACGAATCCTTGTTCAGAGATTATATTAAGGGATAGAGAATTCTGTAATCTTTCAGAAGTTGTGGTGCGTGAATCTGATACAAGACAAAGCCTTTTAGAAAAAGTTAGACTTGCAACAATACTTGGAACATTTCAATCTACTCTTACAAACTTTAAATATGTTTCTGCAATGTGGAAAAAGAATTGTGAAGAAGAAAGATTACTTGGTGTATCTCTTACAGGTATTATGGATTGTCGTTATACAAATGGAAAAGGTGGTAATTTAAATAAATTATTAGATGAATTAAGAGAAGAAGCAATAAGAACAAATAAAGAATTTGCAGAGAAAATAGGTATTAGTGTTGCGGCTGCAATTACTTGTGTTAAACCATCTGGGACTGTAAGTCAATTGGTTGATGCAGCCTCTGGTATTCATGCAAGACATAATCCTTATTATATACGAACTGTTAGAGGGGATAAGAAAGACCCATTAACAAAGATGATGGTAGATGCTGGATTTCCAGTCGAAGATGATCATACAAATCCAAGTCATACAGCAGTATTTTCATTTCCTATGAAAGTGCATAAATCAGCAGTATTCAGAACAGATATGTCTGCAATAGAACAATTAGAACTTTGGAAAACATATCAAGAACATTGGTGCGAACATAAGCCATCTGTTACTATAAGTGTAAAAGAAAGTGAATGGTTAGATGTTGGTGCATGGGTATATGCAAATTTTGATTATATGAGTGGAGTATCATTCTTACCATTTAGTGAATACATTTATAAACAAGCCCCTTATCAAGACTGTGATGAAAAAGAATATGAATTCCTAGTCAAGAAAATGCCTAAACAGGTTGATTGGACTAAATTATCAGATTATGAGAATGTAGATATGACCATATCTTCACAGGAACTTGCTTGTGTAGCTGGTGGTTGTGAAATTCAATGAAATTAGTCGTCTGTGAATCTTGTGAAGCAGAATTTAGAATAAAACACAACATGGACGATAGACTATATAATATAGTATACTGTCCATTTTGTGGCGAAGAATTACCACAAGATGAAGAAGAAAGTTTAGACTTATTTGAGGACTATGATGAATGATATTTGTACAAATTGTGGACATGATTCACATTGTGAAGAAATGGATGGGCGTCATTGGCCCAATCATCTTTGTAATGCGTATTTAGGAACAGGATTAGCAGAAATTGAATATCATTGTGAATGTGAAGGTTGTAAATGTTCAAAATGTGATAATCATACAATAACTGAAAATTAATGAAAACACAAAGTGCGAAAGCAAAAGGTAGACGACTTCAACAATGGATTCGTGACCTACTAATAGAAAAATTAAAAATACACCCAGAAGATGTAGAAAGTCGTTCTATGGGTGCTGGTGGTGAAGATTTAATCATGGCTCGTGCTGCTAGAGAGTCGTTTCCCTATTCTATTGAATGTAAAAATCAAGAAAAAATCAATATTTGGGAAGCATATAAACAAGCAGAAGACAATTCTAAAGACTATGAACCTATAGTTGTTCTTAAAAGAAACAATCAAAAACCTTTAATACTTGTTGATGCAGAGTATTTTGTGAAGTTACATGATGATAAACTTTGATTTTATAGACAGGCAAGAACTTTACGATTCGTTAAAAGTCAATGAAGAATATAGGTATTCATTAATATCATTTTATCAACCAGACAGGTGATTTTACCCCTTTCTAATTAGAACATCTATAAATACTTAATATATATGGATTGGAGACTTTATGGAGGCGTTTAAGTTAATTGCTGACCTAGGCTTTTCAATTGCAGCTGTTCTTGGTGGTGGATTCTTCATAATTATGTTGTTGAAATACATACTGGATTCAGTAGTAGGAAGTGCTAAAGCATTAAATGGAATGATATCTGCTCTTGATAATAGAGTAAAAACCATGAATAATGAAATTGTTAGACTTGATGCTTTAATATGTTCTGCTTTAGGAATGAAACCAGATGTGCGTAGAATATCAGCTGCAGATGGAAAAAAAGATGCTAGGAAAGATTGATGCAAGAGATTATTGATTTGGTTAATCAATATGGTGTTCCGACAGTTGTTGCTGTTGGAATGTCATATTTCATATACTATATTTGGAAGTTTGTAACAATACGAATACTTCCAACATTAAGTCAGGCAAAAACAACATTAATTGCTTTGATTGATAGAGTACGAATGTTAGATAACGATATGATAAGATTAGATCAAAAAATTAATACAATTTTAGAATTGCAAAAACAAGAAAAGGAGAAAGATAAAAATGAAAAATCTAAGTAACAAAAATATTTTAATTTTACTAATTCTTACTATTCTTGTGGCATTATGGGCAAGAAATTCTATTTCTGGAGATTTAGTTTATAAGTTCAAATCACCATCATTTAATGGTGTTGGTACTAGTGCTCATTTCTTAACAATAGAAAATCAAGAGTTTACAAGAAAAGCAGAAATAGAATCAAAAAGAATTGCAGCTGAAAAAGCAGAAGAATCAAAAAGAAATAACACAAACTTTAAAAAATTCTTAGATAATTTTGAATCAAGAGTGTATGCAGAGTTTTCAAAACAATTAGCCGATGCTTTATTTGGTGAAGTGTGTGGAACAACATACAATTCAGATGGTGCTTCTGTGCCACCAACAGCACAAGTTGCAGATGGTGGTGGTAATGCTAGTAATTGCACAGGAACAATGACTTTTAATGGAACAACAATGACATACACAAAAGATGTTGAAAATGACCAAGTGGTATTACAAATAGATGGGCCAGATGGTAATGAAACGATTACTTTACCTCTTAATGATTTCCAGTTTTAGTCTGATTGTTGGGTGTTCAACAGTTCCTTTAGACCCCCCAGAAGTTCAACCTAAAATTTTCATTAAGAAGTTAGAAGAAATAACATCACCTAAAAGGAAGGTGCCGATTGCTGTATATTCTTTTACGGATTTGACAGGACAAAGGAAACCTTCTGAAAATATGGCGTTGATTAGTACTGCTGTAACACAGGGTGGACACATTTGGTTAATCCAGTCATTGAAAAATGCTGGTAAGGGGGAATGGTTTCAAGTAGTAGAAAGAGGAGCTCTTGAAAACCTAATAAAAGAAAGACAGATAATAAGACAAACAAGAGAAACATATGGTGATGAAGAAGTTATAAAACCATTATTGTTTGCTGGAGTTTTAATAGAAGGTGGTATCGTGGGTTACGATACAAATACTCAAACTGGTGGTTTGGGTGCAAGAATGTTGGGTATTGGTGCATCATCTCAATTTAGAGAAGATACTGTATCAATAGGTATAAGATTAATATCTGTGCAAACTGGAGAAGTATTACTTGCAATTAGCACAGAAAAAACCATATGGAGCGCTCAACAATCTGCAACAGTATTTAAATTTTTAGATGCTGGAACAAAGTTGTTAGAAACAGAAATTGGATATACAGAAAATGAATCAGCAACTTATGCAGTAAGAAAAGCAATAGACGCAGCCGTTATGGAACTAATTTTTGAAGGTGAAAGAAAAGGTTTATGGGAATTTAAAGAAGTTCATACTGTTCCAAATAAACCCTGTGATTATGATTTACCAAAAATTTTACAAAGAGAAAAGTGCAAAGAAGAAATAAAAAACTATAAGACCGAATAGGAAGGAAAAATAAATGAAAAAATTCATACTTGCATTTATTATGGTTATTATGGCAAGTGTGGCTTATGCTGCTAACGAAGTGTATATAAACCAATCTGGTAGTGGTTTAGATTTGGATATTACCTTAGATGGTGATGGAAGTTTTGTTGGTCAGTCTGATGATGTTACATACATTAAAGGTGCTGATTTAGATATTGTTATAGATGTAGATGGTACTTCTGAAATACGAGGTGATATCTTTATTACTGGAGATTCTAATCGTGGAACAGGTAATGCTGGTGATACAGGAGGCGCTGAAGTAGCTTTAACTTCTCAAGGTGCTGGGGTTGATTATACTTTAAAAATTGGTGCAACTAATGATCTTAGTGTTAACAGTAGTGTTGTAGAAACTAGAACTAATAGTGGGTCTAGTGATGGTGGAACATCTTCTTATACTATAGGTTATACAGCTAGTGGAACACTTACATCTGGTGCTGGTGACTATACTGATATAGATGCAACCTTAATGGGTAGTGCTATTGATATTAATGTATTAGAAAATTCTACTGATAATTCTACCTCAGATAAAAAAATAACACAAATCGTTATGGACACGAATAGTGTTGATGTTGATATAGATATAGACCATACAGGAGTAGGAAATCACGATACTATTTTAGATATTAATGGTTCATTTGCTAGTAGTGATGTTACAGTAAATCAAAGTGGAAATACTGATTCTACAGTTAATATGATATTTGATGGTGCTTCGAGTTCAGACATTGATGTTGATATTACGCCTTAGCATATTATTACTATTCATACCACAGTTGCTTTATGCAGCTGCAATTGGTAGTGTAGTAAAACAGGAAGGTGTAACTTCTGTTGAAAGAGATGGAGAGGAGTCTTCTCTTGAAAAAGACTCGGACATTATGTTTAAGGATAATGTCATTACAGGAAAAGGAAACATTGGTATCACATTTGTAGACGATACCAATGTGGCTGTAAGTCCTCAAAGTAAACTTTTGATAGACGAATTCATCTATGATCCTAGTGCTCCTTCTACATCAAAATTAGTGATGAAAGTTGCAGCTGGAACTGTTAGATATGCGAGTGGTAATATTGCACATCTGGATAATCAGAATGTAGATATACGAACACCTACAGCAAAGATTGCTGTGCGTGGAACTGCATTTAGTATGACAGTTGATGAAATAGGACAATCTCTTATTATATTATTACCAAACGCAGATGGAAGTGTGGGTGAGATTTCAGTAGAATCTGATATTGGACAAGTGATATTAACAAGAGCATTTCAAGCAACAACTGTTGGTTCAAGAGAACAAAGACCAACACCACCTAAAATTTTAGACTTAACAGAAAATATGATTAACAATATGTTAATTATTAGACCACCTAAGAAAATAGAAGAAGATGGTTCAAGTCAAGAAAATGAAAAAAAGAAAAAGGAATTAGCCAACTTTTTAGATGAACAGAAAGAGATTGATAAAAATTGTTTAGAAGAAGAATGTGAAGGACAAGAAGAAGGTGGATTTACAAGATTAGATGTTGATTTTTTATTACAAAACTTTTTAGCAAATATATTAGAAGAATTAAATAAACAATATAAAAAGAAAAAAATAGTAATATCTAACCAAGATGGTAGGGTTGCTGGTTACAATCCAAATACTCTTGTTACAACTATTATAGAAGGTGGTGATGTTACTTTATTAAGAGAATGGGATAATAGTAATATAGAAATTACTGTAAGACAACAAGATGGTGGACATAAAATTAATATAGACCAAAAGGGTAGTGTAGTCCCAGAGATACATACAGATGAAACAACTTTTAACAATACTATTGATATTATTATTAAGTAATATTGTATATGCTGATGATGCAGCCATAGTTCATCAAAGTTATGGTAATACTCATCAAAAATGGAAGAATAGACTAGAAGCAGATAGTCACAATGTAACTTCTGGTACTTCTTTACCATCAAGTATATCTGGTTATGAAATGTTAATTGATATAAGATATAGTGCGGCAATAAGTAGTGCAGACGAAACCAAAATGGAAACTGTATTAGAAAATGATGGTACAGTCGTTCTTATTGGTGAACATCAAGGTTTTACTACTAGAAATAATTCCATACAAAGCTTATTAAGACAATGGACAGGGGATAATACTATTGTTTATAGTACAACTTCATCTATTGGTTATAGTGGAGATGATGAACAATTATCTGATGTAAATGTATTATCAAGTTTGCCTGGCAATTGGGCATACTTTAATGTTGCAGCTGCTGGTGTAATATCTAATCTTGGAGCTGGTGGTGAATATATTGCAAAAAATAGTGATGGACAAATTGGTGTTGCTATGTGGAGA
>LULS01000076.1_pt1 | contig 17546 bp, 18 predicted proteins | sample 728101 | NCBI WGS metagenome assembly LULS01 (sample SAMN03860283, study PRJNA289734) | marine metagenome | biome: seawater column; feature: ocean; material: water; isolation source: Red Sea water column Station 108 - depth 200m | place: Saudi Arabia: Red Sea | collected 2011-10-15 | depth 200 m | reverse complement strand
CTATAGTACAGTAGCCATGCGAGCACCTGGTGGATTAAAAGTCATTGAGGAGGCTTGTGAAAAATTGGGGCAAAATGTTGATAAACACATTGCAGCATATGGAGCTGATAATGATCAAAGACTTACTGGATTACACGAAACTTGTAGTATCAATGAATTTAGGTATGGTGTAAGTGATAGAGGGGCTTCAATTCGTATACCAATGGGCACCCAAAATGATGGATGTGGTTATTTAGAAGATAGAAGGCCTGCATCAAATGTAGATCCCTACAAAGCATGCGCCGTACTAATCGATACTACTTGTAGCTAGTTAATGTAAAGACTATGATTTCAAAAAAGCTACTAAGGTGGTATTCTCTGAATAAAAGAGATTTACCTTGGAGAGCTACCCATGATCCCTATAAAATTTGGATTTCTGAAATTATGCTGCAACAAACGCAAGTTTCAACTGTAATTCCATATTATAAAAAATGGATTAATAAGTTTCCCAACGCAACAAAACTGTCCAAAGCTAACTATAATGACGTATTAAAGCTTTGGGAGGGACTTGGATATTATTCACGCTGTAAGAATATTTACAAAACATCTCATCTTGTTCAAGATAACTTTCCTGACAGTTATTCTGAATTAATTAAACTTCCTGGAATAGGAGATTATACCGCCAAGACCATTCTTGCAAAAGTGAAAAAATTTCTTGAAAAAATACAAAACAAAAATAATCCAGGAGATTTTAATCAAGCTTTAATGGACCTTGGAAGCAATGTTTGCCAATCACAGTCTGTTAATTGTAGAGTATGTCCTATTAATGATTTTTGTAAAGCTTTTCTAAGTTGCAATCCTGTTGACTATCCAGCTCCAAAAAAATCAAAGACTGTTCGAACAATTAAAGTTTCTACCTGTATTGTCCGGAAACAAAAAAAATTGTTAATCTTACAACGTCCAATAGATGCAATGCTTGGAGGGCTGTGGGAGTTTCCTGGGGGGAAGATTCAAAATAATGAATCAAGAAAAAAAGCAGTAATTAGAGAAGTAATGGAAGAAACGAATCTTATTATTAAAAACCTGGACTACCTAGGGCAGGTTCAACATCAGTATAGCCACTTTAAAGTTTTGATATCTTTGTTTTTAGGTGATGTGAATGATATATCTTCCTTAAAGACAAATCAAAATTATAAATGGACTACCAGAAAACAATTAGATAAGTTTGCATTGCCGAAGGCAAACTATAAAATGTTGGAGATTTTAGATAAATTAAAATAATATTTATTTCCATGATACGTGTACTCATAACTTTTTTAATTCTACTTTTATTTTTACCTATTTTTATTTTAATGATGATAACAGGTATTGTATTGTCGTATATAATGCACCCGAGATATTTTTATTGGCAGATGCATATCGGCTGTAAGTTATTATTGCTTGGTGGTTGGCAGTATCACACCATTCATGGTCAAGTTCCCCCAAAAAACAAGGGTCCCTATCTTTTTATGTTTAATCATGAGTCTATGTTTGATGCGTTTATGTTGGGAGCCTCTATCCCATACTATATTAATGCGATAGGTTGGGAAGGAATCTTTAAATGGCCTTTATGGGGATTTTTTGCAACAAGATATGGTGCATATCAAATTACTCATGATAATACAGACCAAGCAAAAGCAACCCTTAAAATTGCTGAAAAAATATTGCTCATAGATGAAGATTCAATGATTTTTTCACCAGAAGGTAATCGAACCATTACTGGAGAGATGAGTGAATTCAAAAAAGGAGGATTTCATTTTGCCAAGGCTACCAATGCAACCATTGTTCCCATTGGGATTATTGGAGCCTTTAAATCAAACGTTAGAACGAGTTGGATAATTAAACCAGGTCGATTAAAAACTGTTTTTGGAGATCCAATTACCCCAGATGATTATTCTCATTTATCAATTGAAGATTTCCGTGATCTTGTTAAAGATAAAATTGTAAGTCTTGTGAAAGATTTTAGTTAAGATGTTTAACCTTAGGGTGTAAAAACCCAACAACTCCACATAGTCCTGCCATGAATCCAAATAATAAGAATATTGTTTGAATATCAAAAATATCTGATGCAAGCCCAATTATTCCAGAGGAAACAGCAGTCATACTAATGATTGAAATGGAAATAATTGAAAAAATTCTTCCTAAAAGTTTCTCAGGAATGTTTTTTTGCATCATTGCTACTCTAGAAATAATCAATAAAGGAATTCCAATACCGTGACAAAATGATAGAATATACATTTGGGTCATATTTTCAATAAAATAGTATAGACAAAAACTGACTCCATCAATAAAAAGCCCTGTTAAAAACAATTTACCATGTGTAAACCTATCACCAAAATTATAAACAAAAGTTGTTCCTAGTAACATGCCCAATCCAACAATTGCTTCACATATTGCAAAATTAGACGCAGTTCCTTCTAAGGCAATTTTTACTAATATAGGAATGCCAACAATGGCAGGTCCCATAACAAATAAGTTGCTTAAAATGGTCAGAATAATAATAAAACGTAATGTTTTTTTATTGTTTAAATAGACAAGCCCTTGATAGGTTTTTGTTAAAATATTACTAAAATCTACATTTTCTTTTTCTACTTCATCTTTAGGGGCACCAATGATTACAAAAGCAGTAATTATATAGCATATGACAGTCACATAAAATAAATAATCAATTGGTATAATTGTTAATGCATATGCTGCAACAATTGGTCCTATAAATACAGCACTTTGCCATGCAATATTTACAATCGAATTTGCCTTCAAAAGCTTATCTTTTTTAATCTGTGTTGGGAGATATGCATTGAATGCAGGTAAAAATGGGAGCGAAAATCCGTTGTGAAAAAAAGCAAGAATCATAATAACCCATGCAAGCCTCATATCAAATAATAGAAATAATGGAACTCCCAATACCGCAATCGCTTGCATTGAAGTTGCAAATGCCATGACCTTTGTTTTTGAATAGATATCAACAACAGCGCCAGCAAATAGTCCAAAAAATATAGCAGGGAGATACGTTGTCATTGCTATTAATCCAGTGAGTTTTTCGGAATTGGTAATGTCTAATATTAGCCAAATAATGGCGATGTCATATATTGATCTTCCGATTGAACCTATAAAAGGTGCTCCCCAGAGGAAAGTTGTAAATTTTTTTTGATTTTGCATGTTATTGATTTTGCACAAGAAACTACGTATAATCCATTAAAATTATGACTTATATAATTACAGATCCTTGTGTAGGAACATGTGACACAGCATGTACAGAAGTATGCCCTGTTGATTGTATTCATGGTCCTGATGATCCAGAAGGTGCTGGAGAAGAAGCAAAAGACCCTGATTTTGATGCAACAGGGAAACAGCTTTATATTAATCCAGAAGAATGTATTGATTGTGGAGCGTGTGAACCAGAATGTCCTGTTGATGCAATCTATGATGAAGAAGAAGTCCCAGAAGAGTATCATGCACAGATTGCAACCAATTATGAATATTTTGGGCAAGAAGCACCTGAATAAATTCTTTTATAGTCATTAAATAAAATATGAAACGATTATTAAGCACCCTTACATTTTTTCTTATATTGTCATTTGTTATTTGGAATAATAGGGTAAATATTGTGGTCTGGGCGCTCCCAAAAATTTTAGATATTACAAATCCAGTTTTATCTGTAGGCTCTTCAAATTGGCAAAAAGGTCCTGATTCAAAAACAATAAACGATACAAGGCCTAATATTATTTTAATTCTTGCTGATGATTTAGGGTTTAATGATGTTTCTCTATATAACGGCGGTGCTGCAGATGGATCTTTAATGACACCAAACATTGATGCAATCGCACATGATGGTGTGTTATTTGAAAATGGTTATGCTGCAAATGCGATATGCGCACCAGCTAGGGCATCAATTATGACAGGTCGATATTCAACTCGATTTGGATTTGAGTTTACCCCAATTTACCCACAAGCTTTGACACTATTTCAATGGATTGATGATATTGACGATCCAGAGCTTAAAATAGAGATAGATGAAAAACTGGCTCCAATGTCAAAGGATATCTTTACTGCAAGCTTTCCTAGTGAAGAGATTACTATTGCTGAGGTATTACAGGAGGCAGGCTATTATACAGCGCATATTGGGAAGTGGCATTTAGGGCGAGTAGATGGAAGCCTTCCAAATGATAACGGATTTGATGATAGTTTGATTTTGGATGGAAGCCTTTATTTGCCTGAAAATGATGAGAATGTTGTAAATGCAAAATTTGATTATGGTGTTGATAAAATGGTATGGGCTAGAAGTCAATTTAGTGCAATATTTAATAAAGGTCCCCGTTTTGCTCCTGGAGGATATCTTACTGATTATTATACAGATGAAGCGATACAGGTAATAGAAAACAACAAAAATAGACCATTTTTTCTTTATTTAGGTCATTGGGCAGTCCACAATCCATTACAATCATTAAAAAGTGATTTTGATTTGTTTGCTCATCAAAATATGAACCACAATATGCAAGTTTACTCTGGCATGATTGAAGCGCTTGATAGAAGCGTTGGACGCATTGTTGATGCATTAGAAAAAAATGGTTTATCGAATAATACTTTGATTATTCTTACAAGCGACAATGGTGGAGCTAGCTATATAGAGCTTTCTGACATTAATAAACCTTATAGGGGTTGGAAGTTAACACATTTTGAAGGAGGACTGCACATTCCTTTTATGGCAAAGTGGCCAGACAAAATTAAACCAGGAACTACATTTACACCCCCAGTTCATCATACTGATATTTTTCATACGATTGCAGCTGCAGCAACTGCCAATATTCCTACTGACAGGAAATTAGACGGGGTAGATTTCTTGCCATTTGTCAATGGTACCAATCAAGGAATACCGCACGAAACATTATTTTGGAAACAAGGACATAACCAAACTATTTTACACAAAGGTTGGAAGTTGATTAGAACAGATAAACCTGATAAAAAATGGCTATTTAATTTAAATGAAGATCCAACAGAAAAAACCAACCTTGCTTCTTCTCACCCAGAGCAATTAATTGTTCTTGAAGAGCTTCTCAATAAACACGAATCAGAACAAGTTGCTTCTTTGTGGCCTTCTGCACTCAATGCACCACAATTAATTGATAAGCATATTGGAGAAGAATACAAAAAAGGTGATGAATATATTTATTGGCCAAACTAATAATTGAATTATAATGGATAAAAATCAAATATTAGAAAAATTAAAAACGGTTAATTATCCTGGATTTAATCGTGATATTGTTTCTTTTGGGATGATAAAAGATATTGTTATTGATCACAAGACGATAACCTTATTTTTATCTGTTTCTTCTTCTAATGATAAGAAAAAAGATCAGTTAATTGCTGAAATTCAAAACACCTTCAATGATACCGACTATGATATCAAAATCAAAATATTAGACAGTCCACCTCGTAAAACTGTTGATACATCAAATAAAGATAGAAATGTTGAAGGTAATATTAAAAAAATTATTGCAATTGCAAGCGGCAAAGGCGGAGTTGGTAAATCAACAATTGCATTAAACTTAGCTGCTGCACTATCAAATGCTGGTTGCAAAACTGGTTTACTTGATTTAGATATTTATGGTCCATCTCTTCCTCTTACTATGGGCATTAATGAAAATCCAGAAGTTGATGAGAACAAAAAAATTCTCCCACTTGAAAAAAATAATTTAAAATTAATGAGTTTTGGATTTATTAGTGGAAATCAAGCTCCTGTGGTATGGAGAGGTCCATTGGTAGCAGAGATGTTGTATGGGGAGGTTTAGATTATTTAATTCTTGATCTTCCACCAGGCACTGGTGATGTTCAGTTAACGCTTTCGCAAAAAATACCACTTGATGGTGCAATTATTGTAACCACACCAAATGATATTGCATTAGCGGATGTAAGAAAAGGTGCTGATATGTTTAGAAAAGTAGAGACAGATTTGTTAGGAGTGGTTGAAAACATGTCTTATATGAATATTGATGGTACAGTTGTTAATAATTCAGATTCCCATATTGTTATTAATGATGAAAAAATTTCGGTAGAAAAAGATGGTTCGTTTCAATTAAAATTCCATCTTTTTAAAAAAGGTGGCGGTTTAGATGAAAGCAAAAGATTAAATATCCCATTTTTAGCTGAGATTCCCTATTCGAATGATTTAATGCAATCTATTGATGATGGTAATCCTATTGTTTTCCAAGAAGAAGACTCTGAAATCAAAAATATTTTTACTGATTTAGCAAAAAAGGTAATGTCGTTATGAGTCTAGAATTAGAGCATAATAATTTACCTACTCATATTGGTATTATTATGGATGGAAATGGTAGATGGGCTACAAATCAAAATATGGAACGGTTGTCAGGTCATATCCAAGGAGTAGAAACAGTCAGAACTATTGTAGAGGCGTGTGTTCGTCTAAAAATTCCTCATTTAACGCTTTATACTTTTTCTAAAGAAAACTGGCAAAGACCTAAAGATGAAATTAGCAGTTTAATGTCTTTATTGTCCTCTAGTTTAAAAAATGAATTAGAGAAGTTAAATAGGAACAATATCGTCCTAAAAATCGTTGGAAAATTAGAAGATTTACCGGCCGAATTACAGGCATTAATTATGGATGTTATTGAAAGTACAAAAAATAATACTGGGCTAGTGTTAACATTAGCTCTTAGTTATGGTGGTCGTCAAGAAATTGTGGATGCTATCAACAAGATTATTACGTCTGACAATAAGCGTATAGATGAAGAAATTTTTCAAAACTATCTCTATGCTCCTATGATGCCAGATCCAGATTTAATTATTAGAACTGGAGGAGAAAACAGATTAAGCAATTTTTTATTATGGCAATCTGCTTATTCTGAGATTTATGTTAGTAAAAAAAATTGGCCTGAATTTGCGGAAGATGATTTAATTTCTGCCTTAAATGATTTTGGACAACGAAAAAGAAAATATGGCAAGGTATTAAGTTGAAAATGATTAACAAATACACGTTTGCCCTTTTTTTCTTATTAACTACTGCTGTATTTGCTCAGGAAGTAAATCTGTATCGTGTTAATATTGAAGGGAATGTGACCACGTCTGATAAAATGATTAAATATTCTGCAGGCCTAAGAGATGGTACCAAAATACAAAGAGCAGATATTTCAACAGCCTTAACAAGGTTATGGGATCTTAATCTATTTGATGATATCGATATTGTTCTTAACAATGAGTCTGAGTATGGAGTGGAAATTACTATTAAGGTTAAAGAAAGCCCAACGCTCAATAATATTATTTTTCGTGGCAATTCAGTGAGAGAAGGACGATTTACTGATAAAATTGATTTACGTATTGGACAAAGGATTAGACCAAATTCCTTGTCTGCAGCAGAAGAAAAGATTAAAGAAGTTTATCATGAAGATGGATATTTTTCTGTGGAAGTTGAATCATCTATTGAAGCTCCACAAGATACCTTGGTGCGCAATGAATATGCTAGAGATGTTATTTTTAGTATCAAAGAAAATGATAAATTTCGTCTTAGAAACATCAATTTTGTCGGAAATGATAATTTTTCAGATCGTAAATTAAAAAAAGAACTTAAAGATACAAAAGAACGAAAATGGTATAGTTTTTGGGTAAAAAGTTTCAATGAAAAATCGTTTGAAGAAGATAAAGAGCTCTTAAAAACATTCTATCAAAATGAAGGATATCGTGATTTTAATGTATTAAAAGATACATTAGTTATCAACGAAGAGGATCTTTCTTTAACACTTTTTGTAACAATCAATGAAGGAAAACAATATAAATATCGCAATTTTACATTTGAAGGAAATGAGATTGTTGATTCTGAAAAATTAGAGATACTTCTAGGCCTACAAGAAGGAGATTTGTTTTCAAGAGAAAATTTTGAAAAAAATGTTTTTGAAGACATGATGAGTCTTTATAACAACGAAGGATATATTTTTAGTAATGTAATTCCAGAAGTTGTTCCTGTCGGTGAAGATTCAATTGATGTTCATTTTATTTTTAATGAAGGTAGTAAAGTATATATAAACAACATTTTTGTTTCTGGGAATGGAAGAACAAGAGAAAATATTATTCGCAGAGAATTAAAATTATTTCCTGGAGATGTATTTAGCAGAGCAAAGCTAATGCGCAGTCAGCGTGATATTTGGATTTTAAATTATTTTGACAATGTTATTCCAGATGTTAATCCGGTTGCAGAAGATAAAGTAGACTTAGATTTTATTGTTGAAGAAAAGAAATCTACCCAAAGAATTAATGCAAATCTTGGATTTACCGGTGAATATGGTATGACGGGTGGTGCAGGAGTTGAATTTGACAATTTTATGGGTCGTGGACAAAGATTCAATATTGGAATGAGTACAGGTACTAATTTTTCATTTTACTCTAATCAAGATCCATCAAAATATCGTTCTTTCAATTTAACTTTCCAAGATCCTATGGTTAATGATAGCCCATATCTAATTGGAGGTTCATTGTTTTATTCTTATAGAGGGTCTTCAACCAATTATTATTTCCCGCTAGATTTTACTGTTGCAGGAGGTTCTTTTAGCTTTGGTAGACGCCTAGAATGGCCAGATGATTTTTTCCGTATAATGTGGTCTGCAAGAGTTATGCAAAAAGAATATGACGGATCTGAAGCTGATATTGAATCTTATCTAGGAGGTTTACAAAAAACTAGAGGGCTAAGTTTGGGTCAAGTCATTGCTAGGGATAGCCGAGATCGTGCAGAGTTTACTACAAGAGGGTCAAAATTTCAGCTTGAAACAACATATTCTGGTGGAATATTAGGAGGAAATGAGAATTTCCAAAAGCATGTGTTGAATTTAGACTGGTTTACACCTACATTTTCTAAATTTGTATTATATAGTTCTTTGAAAGTTGGGGTTATAAAAACATTAAATGTAGGCGACGATACTCAAAGCTTCATTCCATTTGATGAAAGATTCATTATGGGAGGAAATGGAATACCATATGGGAATGCCTTAAGAGGGTATCCAGATAATTCTGTTGGTCCACAGACAGCATCAGGACAGGCTGTTGGTGGAAATGCAATGAGTAAGATTACTACTGAATTAAGATTTCCATTATCTGAGAATCCAGTCATTTATTTTATGACATTTGCCGAAATGGGCAATGTTTGGAATACAAGCTCTATGTCTGAACCTTTTTATTTAGATAGACATGGGCCTTTATCAATGCAAAAATCTGCTGGAGTAGGTGTTAGATTCTTTATGCCAGGGATTGGTTTATTAGGGTTTGATATGGGATATGGATTTGACGATATTACAGGTGATGGTAACCCTAACGGATGGGAATATACAATAACATTTGGACAAACATACTAAAGGAGAATAAAGTGTATAAAAAAATAGCTATTTTGTTATTATTGATATCAATATCATTTGCACAAGAAAAAATTGGGGTGGTTTTTTCAGAAAAAATTCGATTAGAATTTGAAGAATTCAAAGATGTTGAACAACAATTACAATTAGAGCTCGACGTTATTCAAAAAGAATATGAAGCCATGGCTACTGAATTAGATAGCATGGTAAAAGAATATGAACAACAAAGTTTGATGATGTCTGAAGAGCTGAAAAAAGCTAAAGAACAAGATATTGTTGATATGAATAATTCAATGCAAAGTTATCAATTATCAAAAGTTGGACCTAATGGTGAGCTTACTAGAAAACAAGCACAGTTAGAGTATGATTTAGTACAGAAATTTAAAAATGCTGTTGATTCTGTTGCAATTTCTAAAGGTTATGATATCATTATGGATGGTTCCCAAGCTTCATTATATACAAAACCAACTCACGATTTAACTGATGATGTTCTTTATGAATTAAGAAAAGCAAGCGATCAATCAAAATAAATTGAGATTCACTTGTTTACTCTTGAACAAATTGCTTTAAAAGTAAAGGGGAAAGTTGTTGGTGATTCTTCGGTTCAAATCGCTTCTGTTGATGATATTAATGAAGCATCTGAGGGTTCAATAACATTTTCTTTTTTACCAAAGTACCAAAAAAAGATGTCATCATCTAAAGCATCTGCTTTTGTTTCTGATTCTGAAAAAGATTTAGCAGGCTATAATGGCATTGTTGTTGAACAGCCCTATCTGGCAATGATAACAATCCTTACTTTATTCTCCAAAAATAAAGACCTTGAACATGCTATCCATCCCAATGCTGTTATTTCAGAATCTGCGAAAATTGATTCAGATGTTACTATTGGTCCCTTTTCTGTCGTTGGAGACAATGTTAGAATAAAAAGTGGTACCATAATTGGTTCTCAAGTTGTTATATACAATGATGTCCAAATTGGTCAAGATTGTTTAATCCATTCTGGTGCTATTATTGGGGCAGATGGATTTGGTTTTGCAACTATTAATAATAAACACCATAAAATTCCTCATATTAAAAGTGTTATTATTGGTGATATGGTAGAAATTGGTGCAAATTGTACAATCGATAAAGGGTCAGTAAAAAATACAGTTATTAAAAATTCTTGTAAAATGGATGACCAAGTTCATATTGCTCACAATGTTACAATAGAAGAAGGTTGTTTGATTTCAGGTGGCACATTTCTTGGAGGAAGCGTTACTATTGGTGCTTATTCAATGCTTGGTGGAAAAGTAGATATTGGACCGCATGTTATTGTAGGAGAAAAATCAATTTTTGCTGCAAGATCAGTTGTATTAAAATCTGTAAAAGGTAATCAGATGTATGCAGGGAATCCAGCAAGAGAAATTAAAGAAAAACAGAAACGTGATGCTGTGTTTACCAAAGTAGAGATTTTAGAAAAGCGCTTAAAGAAACTGATTAAAGAATGATAAGAAAGCAAAAAACAATTCAAGCCGCAGTGTCTTGTACTGGCGTTGGATTACATACTGGAGTAGAAAGTACTATTACTTTCAATCCAGCTCCTGAAAATTTCGGAATTAAATTTATTCGTACCGATAAAGAAGATCAATATATCACACCAGATTTAGCAAATGTTATTGACTTAACCAGAGGGACCACTATTGAAGAGAATGGAATAAAAGTTCATACCACAGAACATGTATTGTCTGCATGTGCTGGGATGGAAGTCGATAATTTACTGATTGAATTAAATAGTAAAGAACCACCTGTGATGGATGGAAGTGCTAGAGATTTTGTTGCAACATTAGTGGAATCTGGCATTGTAGAACAAGAGTCAGATGTAGATTTTCTAAAAATAACAAAACCTGTTGTATATACTGATGAAGACAAAGATGTTGAGGTTGTAGGAGTACCTTATGATGGTTTTAAAACCACATTTACCATTCAGTATAACCTTGAAGATTTAGACGTACAATATTCATCAGTACACAACATGTCTAAGAATTATCAAAGTCAAATTGCCCCAGCAAGAACATTTTGTTTATTAAGTGAAATTAAAGGATTAACAAAAAAAGGACTTATTAAGGGAGGTAATTTAGGTAATGCTGTTATTATCGTAGATAAAGATATTGAAGATGAAGAAGTCAAAATTTTTAAGGAAAGATTTGGAATTAAATTTTTTAAAGGAGATAGAGGTTTACATAAAACACAAGTATTACGTTTTAGAAATGAACCTGTTAGACACAAAACATTAGATCTTATTGGAGATTTAGCATTATTGGGTAAACCTATATTAGGACATATTACCGCTATTAAAAGTGGACATAAAGGAAATGTTGAATTTGCAAAACTGTTAAGAAAAGAATTTAAAGATCAGTTTAAAAAATGAAAAATATTGATGAATTATTAAAAATTTTACCTCACCGCTATCCTTTTTTGATGATAGACAAAGTAATTAAATGGGATAAAAAAAAATCACTTCAAGCCATAAAAAATATTTCTATTAATGAACCTTATTTTCAAGGACATTTCCCAGAAAAACCAATTTTTCCAGGAGTATTAATTTTAGAATCAATGGCACAAGCTGGTTCATTAATTATATCAGATTTTGTAGATAATCCCTCGAAAAAATTAGCATATTTATCTAAAGTATTAAATTTTAAAATTCATAAAAATGTAATTCCAGGAGATCAACTTTATATTGAAGCAAAATTGTTACAACATAAAATGAATTCCTTTAAATTTAGTGTCGAATGTTTTGTTGACAAAAAACAAATAGCATCGGCAGAATTTTTTGCAACTACAGTAAATAAATAAGAGGTTAATTATTAGTACAACTATACATCCAACAAGTGTTGTTTCAAAAAAAGCAAAAATTGGTTCAAATGTAACAATTGGTGCCTATAACGTAATTGAAGATAATGTGATTATTGGCAATAATGTAATCATCGGTAATTTTAATACTATCGGTGAATATACTGAAATCAAAGCTCATGTTCGCATTTTTCACAATAGTAGTGTTGGTGCTATTCCTCAAGATAAAAAATTTGGAGGGGAAAAAAGCAAACTAATTATTGGAAAACGTACAATCATTAGAGAATTTGTTACATTAAATAGAGGAACGAAAGCAAGCGGAGAAACCGTGATTGGAGATGATGTTTTAATTATGACAGGTGTTCATGTCGCCCATGATTGTAGAATAGGGAATAACGTCATTCTTGTGAATTTAGTTGCGCTTGGGGGGCATGTTGAAATAGATGATTGGGCCATTTTGGGAGGAGCAAGTACTGTACACCAGTTTTGTAAGATTGGAAAACATGTTATGCTTGCTGCAAATTCTAAAATTGTCCAAGATGTTCCTCCATTTATTTTGGCTGGTAAATATCCTGTTAAATATACTGGAATTAATTCCCTTGGTTTAAAAAGAAGAGATTTTTCAAACAAACAACGTACTACAATAAAAAAAGCTTACCAATACTATTTTCGATCTGATTTGAATGCTTCAGTTTCTTTAAAAAAGATAAAAGACGAATTCAAAAAAGATAAAGATATTAAAGAAATCATTTCTTTTATTGAAAACAGCAAACGCGGTATCATTTAATTACTGAATGAAGAAAATTTCTATATTTGGTTCTACTGGATCGGTTGGAACACAGGTTTTATCTGTTATTAACGATCACCAAGACAAATTTAAAGTTTCCTGTCTTTCTTGCAAAAGAAATGCTGATCTTTTATTAGATCAAGTCAGACAATTTATGCCAATCAAGGTCGCAATTGATAAAATTGACTCTAGCCATCCTTTAAATGGTTTTTGCAAAAAACATCATATTGAACTTATTGTTGGTGAAGATGCTTCTCATATTCTTTCGCAATATAATGAAATTGATTTAACAGTTAATTCTATTGTTGGTAGCGCGGGATTAATCCCAACAATTAATACCGTCTCTAATAATATTGATTTAGCATTAAGCAATAAAGAATCTTTGGTATTGGGCGGCCATATTATTATGCCACTACTTGACAATAATGATTCACAAATTATTCCTGTTGATAGTGAACATTCGGCTATTTTTCAGTGTTTACATGGCGAACCTGATAATTCTTTAAAAAAGATTATATTAACTGGTAGCGGGGGCCCCTTTTTAGAAAGACCACTTGATTCATTCGACACAATTACTAAAGAAGAAGCATTAAATCATCCAAAATGGAATATGGGGAATAAAATTTCAATTGATTCGGCTACAATGATGAATAAAGGATTAGAATATGTTGAAGCATTATGGCTATTTGGAATTAATACTGATCAATTGGATATTGTTATTCATCCACAATCAATTATTCATTCATTTGTTCAGTTTATAGACGACTCTTATAAAGCACAATTGGGTGTTCCAGACATGAAAGTACCAATTCAATATGCATTATCATACCCTGAAAGAATACATAATAATTTTGGAACATTAAATTTTTCAGAAATCAATCAATTTACTTTTTCAATACCAGATATGAATCGATATCCATGCTTACAACTTGCAATCGATTTGGTGCAAGAAGGAGGAAATAGCGTTCCTATTATGAGCATTGCAAATGACCATGTTGTAGAGCTGTTTTTGAATGATAGAATTAGCTTTATAGATATCCCTAAAACCATTGAAAAAACAGTAAAAAAATTTCAATCAAAAGAAGAGCCTAACGCAAAAGATTTAATTCAATTAAATCAAGAAATCAAAGTATATTTGGATTCAAATTAATTAAATATGATTTATAGTATTTTAGCATTTATCGTTCTAATAGGGGTTATTGTCTTTGTACATGAATTAGGACATTATTTAGCTGCCCGCAGTGTTGGAGTAACAGTAGAAAAATTTTCTATTGGGATGCCACCGACCATTTATAATTATCAGCCTAAAAATTCCAAGACTGTTTTTGCTATTGGAGCTTTGCCTCTAGGTGGTTATGTAAAAATGAAAGGTATTTTCGATGAAAGTATGGATTCTGGTTTTACTGGTGCTGATGATGAATTAGAGTCAAAAACCCCTTTACAGAAAATATGGGTTATGAGTGCTGGGGTAATTATGAATATTCTCTTAGCTTTTTTAGTTTTTGTTCTTATTGGAACAATTAATGGCGAACCTGTTGTGGTTAACGATGATACAACCATTGATTATGTTGTTCCAAATAGCCCTGCGTTTGAAGGAGGACTTAATGAAGGCGATATGGTACTTTCTGTAAATGATACCAACGTTAATACCTGGGAAGACTTTACTACTATCATTAAGCAAAGCCCAAATACAACATTATCTATGATTATTCTTAGAGAAGGTAGTGAAATTCAAAAGAGTGTTACCCCATTATCTGCACCGGATATTGCATCTGGAAGAGTTGATAGATTAATTGGAAAACTTGGAGTTGATAAAAAAAGAGAAATAAGAGATTTAAGTTTTATTGAATCATTCCAATATGGGTTTGATCAAACAATTTGGTCAATGATATTAATGATTACTTCTTTAAAAATGATTTTTACAGGCAATGTCAGCAGAGATGACGTTGGTAGTGTTATTATGATTGGACAAATGGCTGGAGAAGCAGCACAAGCTGGACTTACTCCATTTTTAATGTTGATGGCTCTTATTAGTGTCAATTTAGCATTTATTAATATTTTACCGATTCCTGCACTTGATGGTGGTCATATTATGGTTATATTAATTGAAATGTTATTAGGAAAACCATTAACTATGAAAACAAGAATGCGTATTCAATCTGTTGGAATGTATTTCTTACTTGCCTTGATGGCATTTCTTATTATTAATGATCTTTTAAGAGTATTTTCTTAATACGATTTTAATTTTAAGACAATAACTCCACTTTTAAGTTTTATTATAATATTTACTGGAATCGTTCTATTATTTTCCACAATAGCATAAGAAATTTCCATATCACCCTTATTTTTTAATGCAGACTTACCATTATGTATTGGTGTATATGTATATGCATCAAATTTACCGGCTGGAGTACGAATTTTTTCTTCTCCAACATTTTTTATTTCAATTTCTCTAACTTTCCCTTCATCAATTGTTAAAAATTTTTTTGAACTATTTTTTGGGATATTAATATCACGCATTATCATAATTAACCCATATGGATCTATTACTTTTCCTGGCAACATGTATTCTTTATCATTTGTGATTGCAATATTGTTGTTAATAGTAGTAGTTGACTGTCTGCGAAAATTTTTCTCTCTAATATTTTTCTCTTGTTTTATTAAAGAGAGATCATTTTTACTAATCCAAGTATTAATCTCATCTCTAATTTTGTATAATTGATCTCCAAGCTTTGATGTTTTTACAACAAACTGAAAATGATATGCATCTTCATTATTAATGATTTCACTTTTTTCAGTTTTTAAACTTGCTTTTCCTAATTTTAGAGGGCCAAAACGTACCTCATATTTATATTCTTCTCCAATGCTAATTGATTGAGCATTAAGAATAGAAATCATTACTAATAAAATAATTTTTTTTAACATTTATCTAATTTGTGAGATCGTATCATCTTCAAAAACATAAATTTTTGATGGATTATTAGTTTGTAGTATTCCTGCGTCCAATAATAAGTCAATTTCATTACCAAATTCTTTTTCAATTAAATCAGGATCATTTAATGGTTGATTGCCACTTCTATTGACACTAGTGCTAGTAATTGGATTTCCGTAATTGGATAACAATACATTCAAAAATGCATGTTGGGGAATCCGAAATCCAACTTTTTCTTTCTCCACAATCAGGTTGCTGATAAAATTTTCTTTATAAGACACAATACACGTATCTCCATTATTTACAATTTTTAACATTTGTTCTTCTAATATCGGGTTGATTACAATTTTGTTTGATATATCTTCGAATTCATGGATGATAATTGTCATTGGCCCTGTTCTTTGTTTTAAGCCATTTATTTTTTGAATACCACTATCATTATTTGCATCTGTCCCAATCCCGTATATTGTATCTGTTGGATAGACTATAATTTCTTTGTTTTTTAATGATGTAATCACTTGATCTACTGCATTAACATCATTAATCAGTATGCGTTTCATTGTGGCTTTGTTTTCCAACGTTTATGAGGCCAAAAATATTGTTCAGGATATTTCCTAATCCTTTGTTCAAGCATCGAAGTATATTTTTGAACCGTATCTTCAATGCTCATATTTGTTGTATTTATTCTTTCAAAATTGGCTTCGTGGCAGTTATTAGTTTTGACCATTGAAAAGAAAATCAGTGGACTTCCCATTGTTTGATTATATCTTGCTGCTCCAGAAGGAGTAGAAGAAGGCTTATTAAAAAAATTCACGAACACACCTTTTTTCCCTGCATCTTGATCACTTAGAAGTATCAGCATCTCGTTATTTTGTAATGATTTTTTCACTTCACTGCTCGGACCTCCCTTATGCATTTCATTCGCTATATATGGTTTTCTTAGTTCTAGAAAAAATTTCGAAGCTTCAGCATTGTTTTGTTTGTATGATATACCTGCAATATTTTTATAACCATTTTTTGCCATCGCAACAAACAATTTATGAAATGATCCAAAATGTCCACTGACTAAAATAAGTCCTTTTTTTTCTTTGAGTGCTTGATCAAGAATATGAATATTGTTTAGACGAACTTTTTTTGAATCAAAATGTGCATATTTACTAAGGAAATCAACCACCTCTTCTACATAAAAGTGATAACATTTTTTAATCATTGTATTATGCCAGTTATTATCTTTTTCTGGAAATGCACTTCTAAGATTTGCTATGGCCATTTTTTTCCTTAGTTTTAGAATATGGAATAGTAGAAAATAATGTATTTTATAGTTAATTTTGAGGAAGAGTTTTGGCAATTTTTCCAAACAAAAAGAATAAAATTTTAGAAACCAATACATTTTTATAATGTAAATCTTTGTGTTAGCAATGAAAACAAAATTTAACAAGCTTTGGGTATTTATTTTATGTGTTATTTTTAGCATTACGTTTGCTGACAACCATAATCCCAAATTTTATGTTGTTCCAATTCAAAGCACAATCGATCTAGGCATTCCTGCTTTTGTTAATCGTGCTATTGATACTGCTGAAAATGATAATGCAGAATTAATTATTTTTGACATTGAAACTTTTGG
>LULS01000092.1_pt1 | contig 17678 bp, 18 predicted proteins | sample 728101 | NCBI WGS metagenome assembly LULS01 (sample SAMN03860283, study PRJNA289734) | marine metagenome | biome: seawater column; feature: ocean; material: water; isolation source: Red Sea water column Station 108 - depth 200m | place: Saudi Arabia: Red Sea | collected 2011-10-15 | depth 200 m | reverse complement strand
AACGCTGTATGTTCGAAAGTAACTTTCCTGTAGATAAACGATCTATCTCTTATCCTATTCTTTGGAATGGATTCAAAAAAATCGTTGAAGATTTTTCCACAGAAGAAAAAGAATATCTTTTTTATAAATACATTATCTCTTTCTGCTAACTCAGCGATTGATTCTTGCCATACTGAAAAAACGTCTTCTCGACGACCTGCATAAGGACCTATACCTAGAGGACCACCAAAATGATTTTGGACTATCTTAAGGTTTGGAAAACATTTAGCTAATTCTGTTAACTCCTTAATTTGTTTATGATAATTCCATGCATCTAAGGTGAAGTTAAGGGCATCTAGCTGTTCTATTCCTTTCTGAAATTCATCATCTAAGTAGATGGATTGAATAGGGTTTGAATGAGAATTTCTTATCTCATCACTTTCATCCCAACTTGCTCCATGACGTATTCCTTTAAACCTTTCCTTTCCTTCCTCTAAGTGCGCTTCCAACACCTCTCTAGCTGATTCTCCTAACATCATGTCTGCATGCCCTACTATGCCTTCAATTTGCGCTTTGGAAACATCTTGTTTAGCTTCTTCAGCAACTTCAACAACAAACCTGGTCTCGCCTACCGGTTTCATTGCTTCAGAACCTGACTCATAGTAACCCTGACCGCATTCCACAAAGACCGTCTTCACAACATTATGACCAGATTGAGTATCATTCCATAAATCTTCTAACAAATAACGATTGTCTGCAGAAACTCCATCAGTACCAGGAGGTCCAGGCCAAAGATGATGGTGGGGATCTATTATTTCTAAGTCTTGGTCAACTATTTTTTCAGTGACTTGATCTAACCACTCCCGTTGATTGGAAGGTCTGTTCACTTTTTAACTTCTAGCTCGGGTAAAAGTTTTAACCAGTTTTTCAGCTTCTCCTCCAGCTCCCCCTTTGGAAAAGTCTTTGTGACCTAAAAAGTCATCTCGTCCTAACATTGTAGCTAGTTCCTTAGGTTTTCCTTCAAGCCATTTGTCATCTAAATGGTCATAACACTCTACAGTTCTTAATGCCAACCTGCTAAAAGTTATATGAATTACAACTCTTTCACCTTCTTTAGTTCTGGGATAATTACTGTGCCATATAGAACCATCCCACATAACCAAAGAACCTGGTGGGCATTCGACTGGAATGGCCCCTTTCTGGGCTGTTATCTCTTCAGGTAAAGGATGTCTTCTCTTTAAATGAGATTTTGGAATCACCTTAGTACAACCGCCCTCTTCAGTATATTCATCACAAGCCCAACAGAGAGTGAGTAGTTGGTTGTGGACAGGAAAAGGTGCTGGCGTCCAATTTTGATCAGCATGTAATCCTATTTCTGGAGCACCTTTAGGTCTAATACTTGCTATTAATTGAGATAACAAAGCTCCCTTTCCACACATCACCTCCACCATGGCTTGAATTTTTGGATTTAAAACAACTTCCTCAAAGATGGGGTCTCGCCCTAAAAGGATTGCAGCAGTGTAACCTTTTGCCGCACCTTTTGTTTCTTGAGCTAATTCAATACATGTTTCCCTTAATCTATTATTAAAGTCTTCAGAAACTCCTGCATCCATTACTGCATAACCTTCCTCTTTTATATGCTCAGCGGTTCCCAATAGATCTAAATCTCTTAGTTGTTTAGTAAATTCCTTAGTGAATTCAAAAGGCTGAACAGAACTTAAAGTTTCGTCTGGTTTAGATATAGCTTTAGACATGCTTAATTATTTTTCTAAATAGTAGCACTTTCAAGACAATTAACTCAATCTAACCATCTTTAATGACTGATAAGGCATAACCATATATATCAGCTATCTCTTCTATCCTCTTGTCTCTTGGGGTACCAGAACCATGGCCTGCTCTGGTTTCAACTCTTAGTAAAACTGGATTGTCGCATCCTTGAAGTTCTTGTAGTCTTGCTGCAAATTTAAAAGAGTGAGAAGGAACCACACGATCATCTCTGCTTGCGGTTGTAATTAATGTTGGAGGGTAACAAACCCCTGCCTCTATATTATGGTAAGGTGAGTAAGAGAGTAGATTTAAAAATTCTTGCCTGTTTTCAGTTGATCCGTAGTCACTTTCCCACGCCCAGCCTATTGTAAATTTATTAAACCTCAACATATCCATAACTCCTACTTGAGGGATTGCTACCGCAAACAAGGAGGGATTTTGCAACATGGTCGATCCGACCAACAAACCTCCGTTTGACCTACCTAAGACAACTGTGGACTTACTACTTCCTATGTTTTTTGAATGTAAAAACTTGGCTGCATAAGCAAAATCATCAAATACATTCTGTTTATTTAACAACATACCTGCTTCATGCCAAGAATCTCCATATTCAGAGCCACCTCTTAGATTTGCAACTGCTACAACACCTCCTTGATTCATCCATGCTAAATAGGTTTTACTAAATCTAGGTAGTATGGAAATATTAAACCCTCCGTAACCATAGAGCAGAATGGGTGTATCTGCTTTTATTTGGGTGTCTTTCTTATAGGTTATATGTAGTGGTATTTTTGTTCCGTCTTTTGAATCATAGAAACTTAAGTCAGTAATAAAATCTGAAGAGCTAAAGTTAGGAAGGGATTCTTTCCAGTACTCTTCGTAAACAAGAGTCTCCATATCCATTTTATAAATCTTGGTAGGTGTTATGTAATTGGTAAAGCTAAAGTAAGTATACCTATCACTCCTTTTTCCATTGAAACCAGACACTGAACCATTTGATGGCAAACTTAGATTAGAAATAAACTCACCTTTTAGATTAAAAAAATCTACCTTAGATAAGGTGTCTTTAAGATACTCAATCACAAACTTATTATTGATTAAGCTAAATCCTGAAATTGGGAAAGCGGTTTCTTTTATCACGTCTTCCCAAAGAAAAGACTCATCTTCATTAACTTTTAACTTAACAATTTTTCCATTAGGAGCATTCTTATTTGTAAAAAACCATAGATCATTTCCCTTATTACCTAAAAATATATAAGTTGCTTCCAGTTCCTCGACTATAGGAGTAAAAGAGTTATTCTTGCTAATTTGAATGAAGAGTCTATTGCTATCATCAGTACCTTCACTCACTGATAAAATCCTATATGTTCCTTCTTCACTTGTTTGAATACCCCAAGACCAGTTTGGCTTATCAGGTCGATCGTAAATCAGTAAGTCTTCTTTTTGTGAAGTACCTACTTTATGGAAATAGAGCTTAGGGCTTCTATTAATCTCTGACAGAGCTACCTTTTTAGGTTCTGAGTATTTTTGATAATAAAAGCCTGAACTATCTGCTTCCCAAGAGCCAGATGAAAACTTTGTCCAGTTAATTGTGTCTTCTAATACTTGATTTGAGTAGACATCTAATACCTTCCAGGTTTTCCAGTCGGACCCTCCATCAGAAATAGAATAGGCAATAAATTTTCCATCTGGACTGATACTTAAGTTAGATAAAGAGACCGTACCATCTTCGGAAAACTTATTAGGATCAATTATTACTTCTGATGTGCAGGTAGCACATTCCTGCTTCATTAATTTACTTTGTTGCCAACTGCCTTCGTTAAAAAAGTAAAAAATATTACTTCCTCGTATCTGAGGGATGCTTTTTGAGTTACTTACCCATATAGATTCAAGATTTTCTTTTATCTTTTTTCTATATTTATTCTTAGTTAAGTGCCTTTGACTTAAAGTATTTTGCTCTCCTACCCAAGACTCGACTTCTTCGCTAGTAAAATCTTCTAACCAGCGATAAGGATCTTGAACTTCTACACCATGTAATAAGTCTATTTGTGAAACCTTTCTAGTAACTGGATATTCTGTTAGTGATGCACAAGATCCTATCAATAAAAAACAAATCAGGCCTAAAAACATATATGTCTTATTCTTCATGTCTATATCCTATCAACTTAAAGTTTTATCAGGTAGATTGCTTACCTTTACTTTCATCCAGTTATTCTTAGTATGGTAGTGATATGAAGAAATCCCGTATTAAAATTCTTTATTTAGCCTTGTCACTGATTTTAAGTTCATTTAGCTTAGCGGAAGACAATATTGAGTCATTAAAGATCGGATTCGGATCCTGTATAGACGAAGCAAAACCTCAACCTATATGGAAAGCCCTAGAAAAGGAAAGACTTAATGATTTCTTTTTCATGGGGGACAATATCTACGGAGATATGGATTCAGGCGTACTCTCCATCTCTAACATGGGTTCAGCTTATGCGAAACAGGCAGAAAATTTTCCTGACTGGCTTCAAAACTTGAAACCCTTGGCTATTTGGGATGACCATGATTACGGACTAAATGATGGCGGTCAAGAATACACATTAAAAAAAGATTCTCAGAAGTTATTTTTAGATTTTTGGAAAATAGATAAGCAAGATGACCGTCATAAAAGAGAAGGTGTTTATTTTTCTGAAACCAGGCAAATAAAAGATAAGAAGGTTCTTTTAATCGGGTTAGATACGAGATACTTTCGCTCCCCTCTTGAAGGAGAAAAAAGGAACTATCAGTCTACCTCTGATGTAAGTAAAACTATTTTAGGAGAACAACAGTGGGAGTGGCTAGAAAGAATATTCCGGGAAAGTGCGGATATTATTATTTTGGTTTCGTCGATACAAATTCTTGCAACCAATCATGGATTTGAGAAATGGAGTAACTTTCCTCATGAAAAAGAAAGATTGTTATCTTTAATAAAACAATTTAAAAAACCTGTAATACTTGCTTCTGGAGATAGGCATAAAGCGGGGATATATAAGCAAGGTAATCTATATGAATTAACCAGCTCTTCCTTGAATAAACCATTACCTAGGTGGTTAGTAGCAGTTTGGAATGAAACTGACCCTCTGCTTCTAGGTAAGATGCATTACGACATGAATTATGGGTTGATCAGCATTCACTCTTCCGGAACCGTTAACATTGACTTGAAAGATGACAAAGGAAACGTCTTAGAAGCCTTAGAATTTACTCTTTAGTGAAAATTGAAGTGTCTTTTAATAAGCGCTAACATGAAAAAGTAACAAGAAGGTTTAATCTATGGTTAGAACTAAAAGCAAAACCCCTCCATATTTAGGTGAGAATCTAAGCCAAATTAAAAAACTGGGGTTACAAAACAATATCAACGACCTAGAGATTGATGGTTTTACCATCATTCCTCCAAAAAAAGTAGCTTCAACCCAATTTCTTAACAAAATGAGGAAAACCGTTCTCCGCATTTGTCAGGAAAGAACAGGAAAGAAGTTTGATCTAAATAAAAATGGACAGATAGGGAAATACAAAGCGCAACCACAAACAGACAGTCAATTTTTACTGTATTACTTGTTGATGGCAGATCCCATATTTGAGAAATGGTTATTGAACCCAACTCTCAATGCGATGATGGATTACTTGATGAAAGGGACACAACAGCTTTCCAGTATGACTTCTTTTATCAAATGGCAAGGAGAGGGTTACGGTGAAACCTTGGGTTTGCATAGTGATACTAGGCCAAGCACCCCTGAGGGCTTAATCCCCAACTCCTGGTTTGATGTGTCTAACTCTACTTATTGCCTGACTGATTACACTAAAGAAAATGGTGCCATGGCTATGGTTCCAGGAAGCCATAGGCTATACAGACAGCCGAAACCAGGTGAAGGAGTTGATAAAGCTGTGCCTGTTGAAGCAAAAGCAGGCTCTCTGATCATTTTCAATGGCGGTATATGGCATGGAGCTTTCCCTAAAAAAACGGAAGGATTACGCTTAAATGTTACAAGTTATTTCTGCCATAGAAAATTAAAAACCCAAGAAGCCTATCAATGGCGAGTTACAAAGGAAATGCTTGATAGAAATCCACCTAAGTTCGCTAAGCTAGTGGGAGCTGATGATGAATACGGCTGGGATGCCAAGGGACCTGATTACAGCAGACCTCTGAAGTACTTATAGTCAAAAGTCTCCTAAATTAACTTTCATTTTTGTTATAAGGGATCGCCTCCCAAGACAGCTGGTGTCTCACAATAGGTTGTCAAGATATACCGTTGGTGGTCTTTTATTCTCTCAGTTAGTGCGTTAGCTATCTCTGGGATTTCTGAATTTGCTGCAAAGAACATCAACATACCTTGGTTTTGTTTTGTTTTTGGCATAATTTCTAAAGGGACAGGAAGTATCGTCATGCTCATAGTAGCCCAATAGATATCAACAGCAGTTAATGTATCTCCAACAAGATAACGTGAACCTTGTTTTTCTTGTGCTTCAAGTCGTCTGTCAATCAAAGTTATAACCTCAGCAATTTTTTTAGGTGCTGAGGAACTAGCCTCTTCACTATATCCATACTTTTGTGCCAAAGGGGTATCTATCAATATTCTCATGTTCCAAGTTAGACCGTCTTCTCCCAAAACAATGGCACATAGACCAAACATATCAGCTCGGTGTTCAAAATTATCTGGAATCAGTTTAGGGCTATCCTTTGTGCCAATCCTCTCCGCTAAAGCAAGTTGTTCAATCCAAACGTTTCGAGGTCGCTCATCATCATGAAACATTGTGGGTAAACTAGTTTGGCTAGTAAGTTCGAATAACTTAGCCTGTCTATCTTCTCCTGTTTTCTCGTCAACGCCCATAATCGGATGCAATACTCGAGTCAGAGGAACTCTTTTTACGTAACATAAGTTTTTAAGCGCCTCAGAAAACATAGCTTGAACACCTGGAACGAAAGTTACTCTAGTTCCCTTCTGCATCGATGCTGACTCTTCAAGCGTGATGAACTTAGTGCTTTGAGACTCCTTTGTTTCACTAGATACTTTGTCATTCATTCCAATTCTCCCAGTAGATTGTTAGTTTCAAGCTTTCCACTGTGCAGGTCTTGGCCTTTTGCCCACCCAAATAAAATGATGACAAACCATTGTGGGATCAACATACTTTGGTCGATTTAAAATTTCTAATTTTTTCACAATAAGAGTTAATCTCATCTTCTGTGTCCGCTATTAGGTAATGACGAACTCTAGTTTTATCAATTGCTTTAGCAAATTCTGCCATATCGTTAATTACAGTTAGTTAATATTGGTTCGTTTCTGCAAATATTCTTATTCTCAATTACTGCTTTATTTAGTCTATCCAGGTCCATCTCTTCAATATGCCTGTGTTGATCTCCTTCTGAATGTGTAATTTTATCTGCTTCAAATCTTGAATTACAGTCTAATTCTCTTTTAATAATTTCTTCTTTTATTTCTTTTATATAGTTAAATCTAACTATCTCTGGCGCATTAAATAGTCTTTCATAATTTACTGGAAAACATAAATCAAAATCGCTTGTTCTCTTACTAATTTTATCAACACCAAATGTTGGATAGCCGGACTGACAGCCCATTAGAAGGATTAAGCCAAAACAAAAGACTAGTGGTTTAATTAAATACTGATACATTTACTTGTCTCTTAAACTTAGAGTGACGATGCTCAAAAAGAAAAATACCCTGCCAAGTACCTAAATCTAAGCTCTTATTTTTAACTGGAATGAGTAGAGAAGACAAGGTCAGAGCATTCTTTATATGGGCTGGCATATCATCGGTGCCTTCAATACTATGGAGATAGTTACCAGATTCTGGAACAAGCTGTTTAAAAAAATTATTCAAGTCCGCCAAAACATCTGAGCTAGCGTTTTCCTGAATAAGCAATGAAGCTGAGGTGTGTTTAATAAATACATTACACAGGCCTTGATGTGTGGAAGATTGAGCAACAATCTCTTCTATCTGATTAGTAATTTCTATTAAGCCTTGTCCCGAAGTGGAAATTGAGAAATCTTTTTGATACATCTTCTAATGCAGAAATCGTATGAGTAAGAATAAAACAGAAGGGGCCAATAAACACCCTAAACCTGTATAAAAAGTAGCTGTCATAGCCCCATAAGGTACCAGTTTTGGATCGACCGCTGCAAGACCAGCTGCTACTCCACTATTAGTACCCATTAAACCTCCAAATATCATTGCTGATTTAGGGTTATTCAATCCTACGTAAGGTGCCATTAATGGGGTTGCTACCATCACTAATATGGATTTAACCAGGCCAGCCGCTATGCTTAATGCCATGATCTCAGAAGAGGCACCCAAAGCTGTTCCGGTAACAGGGCCTACTAGGAACGTAACTGTTCCAGCTCCTATGGTTGTAATATCAACTGGGTCTTGATAGCCAAAAAGAGAGGCTATAATTGCTCCTACTGCAAAGGATAAGATGACTCCAATAAAAAGAGATAAAACTCCTACTTTTCCAGCTCTTCTTAATTCAGAAGTGTCAACTCCATAAGCAGTAGCAACGATAGCAAAATCTCTAAACATTGCTCCACCTAGAATGGCTAGTCCAGAAAATATTTCAATATCAGCTAAACCCTTCTCACCCCCTGTTAGATAGCCTCCAAAATAAGCAAGAATCAAACTTATGATGATGGCGATGGCTGAACCATGAAATTTACCCTTGGTTAATTTTTCAGAAAGAAAATAAGAGAACCAAATAATTATTCCGACGACAAGAAAGGCAGTAATGATTCCATTTTTTATAAGGATTGAGTCCAAGATTTCTAAAGGATTCATTTTTTCCCTACCTTGGTTAAGACGGGAATCAATAAAAATGAAATAAAGACAGCTAAGAAACCTGAAACTAGTGCCACTCCTCCTGCATCCAAGGCTGAAAACACATTCTGTTTAGCGGCCATAGCCACAACAATAGGAATGTAAATAGCACTCCAAAAAGTTATTCCTTTCTCAGTTATAGGAGGTAGTAAGATTTTTTTCTTTAAATAAGCAGAAAGTCCTATCAGAAGAAGCATAGCTATACCAACCCCTCCCAGATTAGCTTCTATGCCGATCAATCTCCCCAAAAGCTCTCCTAAAAAAAGACCGGTAATAAAGCAAAGAGCTAATAAAGCAACTCCATAGATCACCATATCTAATTAATTCCTCTCAAATTGAAGTAAAAAATCTGCAATCATTTCACTACCGTTAATGGTTGAACTAGCGCCTAACCTACAAGGCCTGCCGGGCCAACAATGCCCTCCTCTATTAATAGTGCAAAACTTAATTTCTGCGCCTTCTGCGCATGACTGATAACTTTCACAAGAAACATTGTCTTCTTTAAAAGTTACTATAGGTTTCCCTTTGCATCCATTTTTCTCAGCCCACAAGGAAAACATCTGCATGGCACCCATAGTTGAAAAGCCACCTGCTTCTTTATAAGAAGAAACAAGATCCCAAGTACCATGAAAAGCTATAGAAGGTACAGCTTTGGTGGGTTTGCATTTCTCAGGAGGCAAAGAAAGCACTCCTGCAACTGGCGCAATCGCAGCGAAAGTATCAGCCGCTTCACAGCCTATCCGATAAGACATTCTTCCACCGTTTGACATACCTGTTGAATAAACTTTTTTCTTGTTTAAACAATATTTAGTTGAAACGTCTTTTACGATTGCTTTAGCAAAATCCACATCGTCACGAGGAGCCTTAGAAAAATCTCTCTTATTAGCCGGCGATTCCATGGTGAGGCCGGCATTGAACACCGGCCTACCCTCTAACTCAAGACCCTGAGGATTTACATGAATAAATCCTTTTTTTTCTGCGACCGAGTCCATATCAGAATAAACAGCTTGTTGTTCTGCATTACTTCCTGTGCCGTGAAAATTAATAATTAAAGGAATCTGTATATCAGATTTATAATTTTTAGGAACATACAAACGATAGGACCTGTTCTTGCCTTCATGTTCTATAGAGACAGTTGTCTTTCCTAAGACAGGATTTAAAGCATCGCATCCAGATAAATTTTCTTCATGATTACCTGCTTCAAGGCCTAAAATTATAAAACCTGCAAAAACTAAAAAGGCTCGCTTCATCATTTTCATAGTTGAAGTCCTAATTTTCTAACTCGAACACAAGGAGAACATTGCCGGGGAGCTGGCCATGGGTCCCATAACCACTCACGACAATTAACTGATCTTGAGTTATAACTGGTCCGGCTATATCCATGGAACCTCCGAAAGCTAAAGACCCATCTACTGTTTTTTTGAAGATTCGAAGAGTATCGAATTCCCATAAATACTTTCCTGTCTCCTTTCCTATACCATAGAGTCTTCCATCTAAAGCTCCGGCAAAAACAACATCGGATCCGACTGATGGAGGTGCAGAGAAGCCCTTAAAACATCTACCAGTTTCAACCACTTCATTTCGCTTCTTGCAATCATCATCGAGAGGAAAAGTCCAAATTATTTCACCTGTATCAATGTTCAAAGCATAAACTCCAGGTTTCGGATCCCAATCATACTTCCTACCACTTTCTCGATCAGAATTAGTAACATAAAGTCTTTCATCATCAGTTGCCATACCAGTATGAATACCTCCGAGCACTCCACCCATTCCTATTCTGTTATTCCAAATAATTTCTCCGTTACCGGGTTTTATCCCAAAGGCTCTACCAGATTTCTGACCGGCCAGATATATTTCCTCATTATTACTGGTAAATGATTTAATAACAGAAGCACCGAAATCAAAATCAGGTCCGTTTTCAACTGGACATCCCCATTGTCTTGCCATAGGAACTTCACAAGCTACATTGTGCGCGTCCCCTGCTAAGGTTTGGGTAGACCACACCCGTTCGCCTGTAGTTAAGTCGAGAGCTATGATGGCATCACTAAATTCAGATGCCGGTGACTGGGTATTTTGTCCTGTTCCAAAAAAAACCAGATTACTTGTTACGTCTATTCCTGGAGTATTCCAAACAGCGGAACCAGCCGGAGCATATTTTTTTGTTCTTGTAAATCTTACCTTACCTACATATTCAGCAGGCTTTTCAACTCTGTGATACCAAATTAATTCACCGGTCTCTATGTCAACTTTGGCGATACCTCCGCTGGTAGTACAACATTCATAAGCAGGGTTCAGTGGAGCAACAGTTTCCACTGTCGAAATGGGGATAATAAGATGAGGGTTAACTATAGAAATTGAACCAGAAGAAATATTCCAATCAGATTCTCTTGGTAATTGTGTTTTCCATACTAGTTCACCTTTAAGTATGTCTAGCTTGTAGGTAATTAACTCTTGATCAACCGCAAATACATAGGAACCAGATTCTTTGGCATAAGCTGGAGATACCCTAAATTCAGAAGGACTTTTAAAAGCCCAGAAAGCACAACCTGTGTCAGAATCCAAAGCGTATAAAGTATCTTTTGAGGCTGCCAATATTACATTCCCAATAGCTATAGGCTGAGATCTAGCATTAAACCCCTTCAAGCGAAATGACCATTTCAACTTAAGATTCTTTATATTAGAAGAATTGATATTTGTATCTTTTTGATATCTCTTATTAAGTGGACCATTACCCTTACTTGTCCAATTTAGACCCAGTCTTAAATCAGAATCAACGAGCTGTCTTGAGCATTTAACAAGCGAAGACTCCGCTGTTGAACTGATATAAGTAGCTATTTGATTTATTTCATCTTTAGAGAGATGCTTTGCTTGCTCTTTCATTTTTCCCTCTGTCATAACAGCAACAAGTTCACGCTGTGTTGCCATTGCCATAGTTTCTATGGAAGCTATATTGAGAGACTTGTCTTCATGGCAAGCCGAACAGTTATTTTCAGTAAGTTTTCTACCTGGTTGCTCCTCTTCCAAAATCCAGGCTTCAGCTATAGCAATTGGAGAAAAAAAGATCAGACTAATTAAAAGGAAACAAAAATTGTTTTTCATTATTGGTGTTTACTGACAGAAGAATAATTTAGTTTACTTTAAGAATAACTTTTCCAAAAGTTTGATTACTTTCCATTAACTTATGGGCTTTATCTACTTCTTCTATAGGGATTACTGTATCAATTATGGGTTTTATTTCTCCGGATTCTAATGAAGGCCATACATTCTCCTTAAGGTTATTCATAATCTCAGTTTTCTTAGCAATGGGTTGGGCTCTTAGAGTTGATCCAATAATTCTTAAACGCTTCATCATTAAAAGCCCTAAATTGATATTAGCTTTAGCGCCTCCCATTAAGCCTATCATTACCAACCTTCCCTCTAAGGTTAAGCTCTTCATATTGTCTTCCAAGTAATTCGCTCCTACTGGATCCAAAATTACCTGGACGCCGTTATTCTCTGTCCACTTGGCTATTTCCTCAGCAAAGTTCCCTTCATTTCTAACAGTCCCGCCTTCAGCGCCGAGTTCCATACACCTAGAAATCTTTTCTTTTGTACCAGCTGTTACGAAACAAGGATTGCCCTTTGCCTTACATATTTGTATAGCAGCCGTTCCAACACCACTGGCCCCAGCATGTATTAGAGCTTTCTCTCCTTCCGAAAGGTTAGCTTCCATGTAAAGATTAAAATAAGCTGTGGCAAACACTTCGGGTAATGCCGCTGCTTGCTCAAAACTAAAACCTTTAGGTATTTTTAAAACCTGGCCTGATGGAACAGAAACTTTTTCTGCGTAGCCCCCTCCGGCTAAAAGCGCACATACTTCATCTCCTTTTTTAAAATTTTTAACTTGCCCATCCACTTCTTCAACTATTCCTGAGCATTCAAGTCCAAGAATGGTGCTTGCTCCAGGTGGCACTGGGTAATTTCCACTTCTTTGCAGTAAATCAGCTCTGTTTATTGCTGAGGCTTTGATACGAATTAGTACTTCGTCTTTTTTTAAATCAGGATCCGCATTTTCTTTCCAAAGTAAATCGTTCCCTTCTTGTGATATTGCTTTCACAAAATTATTGTACCTAGATATTGCTATCTTGCTTTGTTAACAGCCTAGTTAGTCTCCGTCGAAAACCCCCCAATTAACATCTAAAGCCGCTGAGAGGTTAGTGATTTCATAAGTTTTACCATTTACCTCAACGGGCAAATAAATCACTCTTTTCGTAAGTACTGTAGTCCATCGATACGCATCTCTGCGATTCATAACCCCTTCTAAGGTAGTTATTTCAATATCTCTTATCCTGCCTTTTTCGGAGATCTTATAAGTAAACTCAAAACTAGATTTTCCAATGGGTTGATCAGCAGGTATTTCTTCTCCTTGTATCTTTCGGAACTTTTTAGGTGTGCAAAAAACTCTTTTACATAATGCAGTTGCTCCTAATCGCTTCTTTTCTAGATCCGGATCAGTTTCAGGTTTAAAAACATTCATCTTGCAAGAATTACCTTCACATTTTAGGCACAGAGCAAAAGTCCTTTCTCTTAAAGCTGCTATTTTCTCATCAAGCTGATCACCAAGTTCTGTTTCAATATTGCACTGCATAGTACTTTCGGCAAAGAAAGTTCCACTAAATACCAAAGTAACTAATATAAATAAACTTCTCATAGTCTTAAATCTCATATTTTTTATATTCTACTACAACAGAAGATTTACGTTCCCCAAAAAACTAACTTGTGGATGAAATACTTAATGACGTAATATCTACTTCCAATAATATTTTTGAGGATAAAAATGAAATTAACAAAAACAATAACTTTAGGGAGTCTGATATTTTTAAGTACTTCTCTTTTACCAATGCATCATGAAAATACTCCAGAATCAGTAGCTGAGGCCTGGATTCAGGCTATGCAAACAGGGAAACAAGAAGCCTTAGACTTTGTATCTAAAAATATGGCAGAAGATGGAATAAATGCGCCAGGAAGATATGTTGGTTTTGGCTTTACCTATAACCCTGATGCTGAACCCGGAACAATGGTGGTTGCAGGTATTCAGCCTGACAGCCCAGCTTCAAAAGTTCTAAAAATAGGAGATTCCTTCCTTTCAGTTAATAACGTAAGGGTAAATGAGCGAAATATGGGCAAACTTAATTTCAGGGGTAAACCTGGAGAAGAAGTAAAAGCAGTTATAGAAAGAGATGGTAAAAGAAAAAATATCTCTGTCGCAAGAGGAGTTATCTCCACTAGATATACAAAAGAACAGGTTTTAAGAAATATAAATTCTGCAGTTGCAGAGAATTGGAAACCTGATGAAGCCAATATAATTGAAGTTACTAGTAAAGATAATATTGTTTATGTCTTACACTGGGCTAAAGATACAGACCAAGTATCTGGCCTTCCCTATGAAGCCTATACAATTACAAGATTTGTTTTTAATGAAGAAGGCTTAGTCGAAAGAATAGGAAATTTATCTGAAGATAGATTTGTTCTGGAGCAACAAGGCTACACTATCTCCAGATAATTTATGTCCTTCTTCAAGAAAGATAAGAAGAATATATTAGGCTATTTAAGCTTGTTCTGCTTAGTCGTCTTGTACGGTTGTACTTCAGGTGACGATATTGTTGATTACAGTAATTTAACTGCTGAGAAATCAGAGTCTAGTAAAACTGCTGGGTATAGTGAGGATAGAAATGTTTATTTTGGAGATCTTCATGTTCATACCAAGCATTCTTTAGATGCGTACCTTTTTGGCACAACAGCCTCTCCTGATGACGCCTATAAATATGCTAAAGGAGGTCCAATTGAACATCCCTTAGGTTTTGAAATGCAACTAAGAGAGCCCTTAGACTTTTATGCGGTTACTGACCATGGTTTTCTTATGGGTAATCTCGAATGGTGGGCAGACCCTAACAACCTCACACCAGGGACTGAGCCTTTCAAAAATCTTAATGCTCCAGAAAATAGAACGGTTGAAACTATGGCTACAAGGGGAGCTTTATTTGCTTCTTTTCTCAGCACACCAAACGATTTTTATCTCATGGGAATCTTGAGATATTTATGGACAGGCGATCAATCAAGAGCGCTAAGACCTTTTAATGCAGATAAACACAGATCTGCATGGAAAGATGTCATAAGAAGTGCGCAAGAACATAATGATCCTGGAAACTTTACGACCTTCGTGGCTTACGAATACACCACTTCCATGAATCGTTCAGGTGAGAATGTAACTACTTTTAACCCTCGAGGGACTGGGCCTTATGAAGGGGGAAATTTACATAGAAATGTTATTTTTAATGGAAACCGCTTTACCCTTGAACCCTTCTCAACATTAAAATCTATGAACCCCGAAGACTTATGGACTTGGATGGATGGGTTAAGAGAGAAAGGCGTTGATACCATAGCTATCCCTCATAATTCCAATGGTTCAAACGGGCAAATGTTTGAATTGGAAGACTGGGCAGGATATCCGGTCGGTAAAGCATACGCTGAATTCAGAATGAGAAATGAGCCGCTTGTGGAAATGACTCAAGTTAAAGGAACTTCTGAAACTCATCCACTTCTATCGCCTAATGATGAATGGGCGGATTTTGAAATTATGGACTTTCGGGTAGGTAATCCTGGATGGAGTAGACCTGATGGCAGTTATGTCAGGCAGGCCTATCTCGATGGCCTGAGTTTGCAAGAAGAACAAAGAGGCAATCCGTATAAATTTGGAATGGTTGGTGCCAGCGACACTCACACAGGAGCTATTTCAGACGATGAATCTAACTTTCATTCCAAAGTGGGCATTCTGGATGGAACACCTCAAAGCAGAGGTTCTGTTCCACTAACAGACGATGAAGTACAACAAGTTATAGACATCAGTAATATAGGAGATGGGGGCTTAATAGGTTTAAAGAAAATTGGAGATGCTTATTACAGCAACCCAGCGTTTCGTCAATGGAGTGCCTCTGGATTGGCCGTAGTGTGGGCGGAAGAAAATACCAGAGATTCAATTTTTAATGCTTTTCGCCGTAAGGAAACTTATGCAACCTCAGGAACCAGAATAAAGTTAAGGTTCTTTGCTGGTAAAGATTTGGATAACTCACCCCTTTCAGATGAAAACCTTATTAAAAAGGTTTATTCAAAGGGCGTGCCTATGGGAGGAGACTTAATCGGACTTGAAGAATCACCTGAATTCCTAGTTTGGGCAGTCAGAGATTCGAGGGGTGCGCCATTACAAAGAGTACAAATCATTAAAGGTTTCGTTGAAAATGCTATAGGTGATCCTGTGGGTAGACCTAATGAACGAGTGTATGACGTAGCCTGTTCTGACGGACTTGAAGTTGATCCAGTAACTCACAGATGTCCTAGTAATGGTGCAAGTGTTAACCTTGAAGACTGTTCCATTAGTTCTAATGTCGGCGCTTCCGAATTAAAAACCTATTGGAAAGATCCTGATTTTGATCCAACACAAAAAGCGTTTTATTACGTAAGAGTGTTAGAGAACCCAACGTGTCGTTGGTCCACTTGGGATGCCGTTAAAAGAGGAGTCGAACCAAGACCTGATTTACACAAGACGCTTCAGGAAAGAGCTTGGTCTTCACCAATTTGGTATACACCTGAAACCTAGCTTTGTGCTCTTCTAATCATACGGTCAGCCACCAAAGCAATTAGAAATAGTAAGGCCAAAATAAAAAGCCTTGGTGTAGCTAAACTTAATATAGCGTTTGTCGGGATAACTTCAGCATACTCAATGCCGACATAGCGGTGCTTAGCTGCAATTAAATACTCATCAGAAGTGACCATATTGACAAAATCTTGTCTTGAACGGTATCGCACAAGGATTATTTCGTGCCAACCCCTCTCCTTTAAATCCCCACCTACTAGGTAATCAGATATTTCACCTACATAGATAGGGTGACCTGCACGCTTTAAAATCATTGGCATAACGGCTTGGCCATATTTTTGATATGCAACCGGTACACCTTTCTGAACTTCATTTTCAGAATACTCATAACGGTTAAGGTTGAGCATAAAAAATTCTTCGCCGTCATCGTCTTTTAATAATTGTCTGAGATTCTTAAGTTCTTCTGGGTTCGAGTCTTGAGCCTCTACTTCACCTACAAGCTTGTCAATCTCTTCGGCAGTTAATGGGTCCATACCCCAGCCGTCATACCAGGATAAAAAGGCTAGATAGAGGCCTAGAAAAACAACTGCATTAACAAGTCTTGTCTTCATTCTCTTTCTGTCCTCACAGGTTAAGGGTGGAGCGAGTGATGGGGTTCAAACCCACGACCTGTTCCTTGGCAAGGAACCGCTCTATCAACTGAGCTACACTCGCATAACTATTAGTGGTCGCTATTATAGTCAATTTATTTATCAGTTTTAGTTAAAAGTAATACAATTATAGATATGTTAAGGGAAGAGCAAATTAGGTTACTTAAAGGGCTTATTCATTATCAAGAGTCTGGTACCAATGTTGATGCAGGAGGAATAATTAAAAACCCTTCAAGTACTTATACCTGTGAAGAAAGATTTGAAAAAGAATGGAATACCTTCTTCAAGGATTATCCACAGATCGTTGGGATGACAGGAGACTTACCTGAACCAGGCACTTTTTTTACCAGAGAAGACTTCGGTATACCTTTATTGGCTACTAGAGATGAAAAAGGAAAGTTTAAAGCTTTTGCAAATGTCTGCGCACACAGAGGAGTGATTGTAGAAAATGAAGCTAAAGGAAAAAAAGTAAAATTTTCCTGCCCTTTTCATGGCTGGACTTACAATAATTCTGGAAAATTAATTGGATTCCCAAAGCCTGATCATTTTGGTGAAATTGATAAGTCTTGTTATGGATTAACTGAATTACCTTGTCTAGAAAAGTATGGTTTTTTATGGGTACACCCTAGTCCCAAAGGCAATATAGATTTAGACACATTGTTCGACAAGAGATTGAAGGATGATTTGGAAGCTTGGGGTTTCCAAAACTTAGTATTAACTCACGAAGAAGAATATATCACTGAAATGAATTGGAAACTTGCGATCGATACTTTCGGAGAAACTTATCATTTCTCAGTTCTTCATAAG
>LULS01000018.1_pt1 | contig 17701 bp, 31 predicted proteins | sample 728101 | NCBI WGS metagenome assembly LULS01 (sample SAMN03860283, study PRJNA289734) | marine metagenome | biome: seawater column; feature: ocean; material: water; isolation source: Red Sea water column Station 108 - depth 200m | place: Saudi Arabia: Red Sea | collected 2011-10-15 | depth 200 m | reverse complement strand
CTGCTAGAAACTACGTTCGTGGTAATATTCTTAAAGGTGGATACTCCATCAACTGGACTGGCCCCCTTTAATGCGTTGGGAGATTGATTATGAACAAAGATATTGATATTATGGATATTAATCCTATTGTGAGTGTAGGGACTGCAAAGACTCCCATGTATGTTCTGGATGACACTTGGATGACTGTGTTGTATGAGAAAGCAACTGGAAAGACTTTCAAGGGTGACGATGCTTATGTGAAGTTCTGTGATAAGTTCGTAAAAGAGTACAATGAGGGTGGTTTTAACACTACATTGAAGCTATCAAGAGGATGATCTACTATAGTATTATGACGGTTGCGGTTGAAACCCTGTTCATGTTAACCCTATTTGCAGTAGGGTGGTTTGCCTTTGTTGCATTTTAGGCTAAATTAACTGTTGACAAATCTTATTCTGTGTGGTATACTTAATCATAATTGAGAAAGGAAGAGAAATGAATACAGTTGTTGAAACAAAAGTTGTCAAAAAGGATAATACCTATACTGTCTATGAGCGCTTTGAAGATGATCGTGGTCAGCCGACCACTATGAAACTTTCAGTGTTTCGTGATGCTAGTGATGTCCTTAATTATCTAAATTGGTCGTAGAGTGAAAGGATAAAAAAGATGTTTGAAGTATTTCATAGGACATGGTGGATTAAGATCAGGAAGGGGGGCAAAGAGGTATGACTTACAGCGAAGCCACGACACATTGGCATTGCAACAATTGTTCATACGAAGGCGAGGCTTTCGTGGAACGTGTTGGTAGTGACATTCACAATGATGGATTGCCCATTGATGAAGAATGTCCAGACACTTCATGGGCGGAATGTCCCATGTGTAAGAACATATGTGCGGTGATTTGAAGGGAGAGTGAGAGATGTTTGAAGTATTTCATAGGACATGGTGGGCTAACAACTGGGAGCGCACCGAAAATGGCGATTAAGAAATCAGAACTATATTCATCTCTTTGGGAAGCGTGTGATGAGCTGCGTGGCAGCATTGAGCCAGCGGCCTATAATGCGTGGCGGTATAAGGATTATGTACTTGTTCTGCTCTTTATCAAATATGTCTCTGATAAATATGCCGGCCAGCCCTTTGCTGAAATCACCGTACCAGAGGGTGCGAGCTTTGCTGATTTGGTAAAGCTCAAAGGCACTTCGGACATTGGCGACCAGATTAATAAGCGCATTATTGCCCCGCTTGCAGAAGCCAATGACCTAGGAAACCTTCCTGACTTTAATGACAGTCAAAAGCTTGGCTCAGGCAAAGAAATGCAGGACAGGCTGACAAACCTGATTGCTGTATTTGAAAAGAAAGAGCTGGATTTCTCCCGCAACCGCGCAGATGGTGATGACATCCTTGGTGATGCCTATGAATATTTGATGCGCCACTTTGCCTCTGAGAGTGGCAAGAGCAAAGGGCAGTTCTACACCCCATCAGAGGTGAGCCGTATCATGGCGCTTGTCCTCGGTATTGGACAGGATGAAACCTCTAGCAGCACCACTGTCTATGACCCTACCTGCGGGTCTGGTTCGCTGTTGTTGAAAGTGGGAGATGCTGACACTGGTGATGTCACGCTCTATGGGCAGGAATATGATAACGCGACTGCCGCCTTGGCGCAGATGAATATGATTTTGCATGACAATCCGACCGCACAAATCATGCAAGGCAATACGCTGTCGGACCCAAAATTTATGGAGCATGGCAGTCTCAAGACGTTTGATTATGTAGTCGCTAATCCGCCATTTAGTGATAAGCGCTGGAGTAACGGCCTAACACCTGACCAAGATGTTCATGAACGTTTTCAACACTACGGCACACCGCCAGACAAGCAGGGTGATTATGCCTATATGTTACATATTATCCGTTCGCTAAAATCAAATGGTAAAGCGGCCGTAATTCTGCCTCATGGTGTTCTGTTCCGCGGCAATGCAGAAGAGACAATCCGAAAGAACATTCTAAAGCGTGGTTATATCAAGGCGATTATTGGCCTGCCCGCAAACTTGTTTTACGGAACAGGTATTCCGGTCTGTATTATTGTGCTGGACAAAGAACATGCCGCATCTCGCAAAGGCATCTTTATGATTGATGCCAGCAAGGGCTTTATCAAAGACGATAACAAGAACCGTCTTCGCTCCCAAGACATTCACAAAATTGTTGATGTTTTTAACAAGGGGCTAGAAATCGAAGGCTTCTCCCGCTTGGTGCCTGTCTCAGAAATATCAGATCCGAAAAATGACTATAACCTCAACCTCCCGCGTTATATTGATAGCGGTGATGAAGCGGACATCCATGATCTAACAGCGCACTTAAAGGGCGGTATTCCAAAACGTGATGTCGATGAGCTACAGCGTTACTGGAATGTATTTACAGCAACCCGCGAAGCACTCTTCAAACAAAATGGCAGCCCAGATTATCTCATTGCCCGCGTGCCAAGCGATCAAGTCAAATCCACCATACTGGATTCATCTGAATATCAGGCATATGCCAAAAAGGCCGAAGCAACCCTAACGGGTTGGAAGGATAAGTATGAGCCATATCTGAAATCACTCAAACAAGGCTGCAAGCCAAAAGATGTGATCTGGGAAATTTCAGAGGACTTACTGTCTACATTCGAGGGCATTCCACTGATCGATAAATACGATGTGTACCAGCATTTAATGATTTACTGGTCTGAGGTCATGCAGGATGATGTTTATCAAATCTCTGGTGAAGGTTGGAAAGGTGCGGCACAAATACGCCTGATCATTGATGAAAAAGACAAGGACAAAAAAGTCAAAGAATCACCTGACATCGTTGTCGGCACAGGCAAAAAGGCTCAAAAATTCAAAGCTGAACTGATCCCACCTGCCTTAATTGTGCAGCGCTATTTCGCGGATGATAAGCAAGCCATTGATGCGCTGGAAGCACAGCGCGAGCCCATTGCAGGGGAAATTGAAGAGCTCACCGAAGAGCACAGCGGCGAAGAAGGTCTGCTTCAAGATATTGATTCAAAGAAGAAAGCTGAAGAACGCTTACAAGAGGTTCTTCAAGAGTTTTTTGATGATTCTGAAGAGATTAAGGGCTTGGAGGAGATCAAGAGACGTATAGATGCTAAAGAGGATTATTCCAAGCTGGTGGGGTCTCTGCCCATGAGTATTAAAGAAGCTATTCTGAATAAGAATGGTTCAGCGGGGAAAGGAAAAATAAACGCAGTCCTAAAGCAAGTCAAAAGCCAAATATCGGATACCGTGGAGGATGAAGAAGTCGCCCAGCTTAAGCAATATATTGAACTAGAGCTAAAGCAGAAATCCTTCAATGACACGATCAAGGCGCAGCAGCTCGAACTCGATAAGAAAACCGTATCGCATTACGCCAAACTTGATGTTGACGCCATTAAGGAATTGGTCGTCATCGACAAATGGTTTGACCGCCTAAGCGCTGATGTGGCGGCTGAGGTTGAACGTGTCACGCAGGTTTTAGCGAACCGTGTGAAAGAGCTTGAAGAACGTTATGCCCACCCCATGCCGGAACTGACCAAGCAGGTTTCAGATTATTCCGACCGCGTGGAAGAGCATTTGAACAAGATGGGGTTAAGCTGGTGATGGCAGACATGAAGGCAGGATATAAACAAACAGACATTGGCGTTATCCCAGAGGATTGGGATATTAAAAGCTATGGTGAAGTTTTTGATTTCTTAAGTACCATATCTAATTCGAGAGCAGATCTCTGTTTTAAAGGTGACTTTGGATACATTCATTACGGAGATATTCATACTCGCTGGGAAAACACCCTCGATTTATCAAAGAATGAGCTGCCCGAGCTCCATAGGGACAAGATTAAAAAACTTCCTGCCTCTTTGAGGGATGGTGATCTCGTGATGGCCGATGCATCAGAAGACTACGAAGGCATCGCTAAAACCGTCGAAGTAAAAAACATTGGTGAAAAGAAGGTGTTTTCAGGTCTCCATACGTTTTTGATGCGTGACCGGAATGCTGTATTTTCAGATGGTATTCGCGGCTACATCCATGAAATGCCTGTTGTGCGCCAGCAAATACAAAAAGTTGCTACAGGGCTTAAAGTAGTTGGTGTTTCAAAAAATACTCTCAAGAACGTTCAAGTCCCTGTTCCCAAACCAGAGGAGCAAAAACAGATCGCGGTGGCGCTGTCAGATGTTGATGGGCTGATTAAATCGCTTTCCCAGCTAATCGCCAAAAAGCGCGACATGAAAACCGCCGCCATGCAGCAGCTCCTGACGGGTAAAAAACGCCTCCCGGGCTTTGATGGTGAGTGGGAAGAGAAAAGCTTAAAAGAGATTGTTCCACTTCAAAGGGGCTTTGATCTTCCTAAATCTCAAATAGAAAAGGGGAATATTCCAGTAGCTTACTCAAATGGCATCATGGCATATCACAATAAGGCCATGGTAAAAGGTCCAGGCGTCTATACAGGTCGTTCTGGGACAATTGGTAAAGTTAATTATATTGCTTCAGACTATTGGCCTCACAATACATCGCTATGGGTCACAACATTTTTTGATAACGACCCAAAATTTGTATTCTATTTGTATGGCTTTATTGGGTTTGATCGATTTAGTTCTGGTTCTGGCGTCCCAACTCTTAACCGAAACGATGCACATGATTATCGTTGTTTTATACCGCACCCAAAAGAACAAGCAGCCATCTCTACCATCCTTGCCGACATGGACACCGAACTTGACGCCCTTGAGCAGCGTTTGGAAAAAGCTCGCAGCCTCAAAACAGGCATGATGCAGGAGCTTTTGACGGGTAAAACAAGATTCATCAAAACCAATAAAAAGCAGGAGGCGGCATGAAAAAAGAGCTCATTACAACACTAACAGATAACTTTGAGCTTCATGCCCAGCAAACTGATGGTGAAGTGGAATACTGGCTTGCCCGTGATTTGCAGCATCTTCTGGGATATGACCAGTGGCGCAACTTTGCTCAGGTGATCTCGAAGGCCAAAGTGGCCTGTGAGGTCAGTGGGCATGAGGTCTCTGACCATTTTGCTGACGTCGGCAAAATGGTCGATCTAGGTTCCGGCGGTAATCGAGTTGCATTTGTCGATGTAGATGAATCGTGGACTGATGAAAAAAAGTTGGAAACAGCATTTATGTTGACTAATTCAATTGAAGGTGCTTGGTATACAAGTAATAAAGTTAAGTATGTTGGGCCAGGAAAATCATGTCGTAGTACTAGTGTTGGTGATATGATAATGTTAAATAATGGTAAGAAATTTAAGTGTGAACATATTGGATGGAGTGAAGTATGATACGATTTATTTTTGGGTTTTTTACTATAATTGCTGCTGTTGGAGCCATGGAAGGTACAGCAGGAATAAGTATAGGTATCTTATTATCAACAATTGGCATCATAACTATGTTGTGGGGCCTTTCTAGTATAAATGAAAGGAATTTAGGATAATGTCAGGAAAAATGAGAAATCTTTTATTAATTTCCACTTGTACATCTGCTCTATTGATTGGTGGTTGTCTTCAAACAACAGGACAGAAACAAACTGCTGGAACATTACTTGGTGCTGCTGCTGGAGGCCTTGTTGGTTCTCAAATAGGAAGCGGTACAGGACAATTAGCTGCTACTGGTGCAGGTGTTCTTCTTGGTGCTTTATTTGGTAATGAAATTGGTGCAAGTTTGGATAGAGCAGATAAATTATATGCAGCACAATCAGCTCAGTATGCACTGGAAAATTTGCCAGATGGACAAACTACTAGTTGGACTAATCCTAACTCTGGTAATTCTGGTAGTATGACTCCAGTGAATGTCTATGCTCCTAGTGGTAATAATTTTTGTAGGGAGTATCAAACAGAAGTAACTGTTGGTGGAAAAACACAATCTGCATATGGAACAGCCTGTCGCAGACCTGATGGTACTTGGGAGATTGTTGGGTGATAAAAGCGTTGTTAATTGTTGGAATGGTAGGTATGTCTGGAGAACATACAACAGAAATGCCTTCTATGGAAGAGTGTCTTGAGATGAGAACAATAATTACAGAACAAGACCCTGATGTAAAAACTCTTTGTGTGCCAGTAGCAAATGAAACTGCTAAAATGCAAGAGTTTTTTTGGTTGTTCATGGATATGATTGACCATATGAAAGCAAATCAACTTGAATGGGATACTTTAAATGATACAATACGAAGTGGAGAAAATAAACCAACGGATAGCGTTGGCCTATTTCGTTAACCAAACTGTTAAGTCTGAATGGGGTAAAAAGTATTGGAGTATAGTTTTGGCTTATTTGTTGCGTAAAGCAAATCGGTTGAACTAAATACTGGTATGGTAACATTAACTGAAAAGGCTAAAGATTATTTAAAATCTGTTTCTAATGGTGGTTATGTATCTCTTGGCGTAAAGGGTGGTGGATGTTCTGGATTTCAATACGTTTGGGATCACGCCAATAATTGTCCAGAAATAGAATGGTCAAAACCTATAGATGATGTATTGGTTCTTGATCCTTTGGCAGAATTGTATATAGGAGACAGTACAATAGATTATGTAGAAGAACTTGGGGGAGCATTTTTGTCTATAAAAAACCCCATGCAAAAAAGTTCATGTGGATGTGGGGAAAGTTTCAGTGTATGAGTATAGTTGTAAAATTGTAAGGGTTGTTGATGGTGATACGGTAGATGTGGATATTGACCTTGGCTTTGGTGTATGGATGCATAATGAACGTATTAGATTACATGGTATAGATACTCCAGAATGTAGAACTAGAGACTTAGAGGAAAAAAAATATGGACTACTTGCTAAGGAACAAGTAGAATATTTTTTACCTGAAGGCTCAATTCAAACTTTAATAACAGTCAAGGATAAAACAGGGAAGTTTGGTAGAATATTAGGTAAGTTTAAGATGGAAGATCGTTTTTATTTTACATCAACGACTCTTAATGAATGGATGATCCGACATTATCACGCCGCACCATATTTCGGACAAAGTAAAGATGAGATTGCAAAAATTCATTTGACTAACCGAATTATAGTGAGAGATGATAGGGATGATTACAATAACAGATAATTTTCTTGACAAGGATACATTTGAAGAGTTAGAAAATACTTCTATGATGTACTCTAAAGTACATTGGGTGGGCAGAGATGCTAAACCTGAGAACGCATTTCATAAGTTGGTTCACAAGATTTTTAATTCTGAACCATCATTTCAAGACCCATCTTTTGGTATAATTTACTGGAATACGGTAGCTAATACATCTGGTGCAACAGCATGGTGGAATATTCGGCCAATTGACCCCAAACCGCATAGTGATTTAATATCATATTGTACATCTAATGGAGTAGATTATACACCTGATCCTGCTCCTACCACTACATTTGTATACTATTTAAAAGCACCAGATAAGGGTGGACATTTGAATGTATACACTAAACCATCATCAGTTTCGTCTGATATAGGTACTTTAAGTTGGAATGTATCGGAAACAGATTCTATAGCTGCAATACCAAATCGTTTGGTGTCCTTTCCCATAGAATATATTCATGCAGTACAACCATATAGTGGAAATCGTGTATCCATTGGAATAATTTTCTGGAACAAGTTGCCTACTATATATGGAGAAACAAATTCAAAAATAAATGACTCATACGATAGGCCATGGGTGAAAAATGAGAACCAAGAGAGTAATAGAAAATTGACTGAAGATTATATAATAGGGGGATAAAGTTTAATGTTGTATATCTCTCCACCATTTGGTAATTATATTTCATATAGAAACACTACTCGTATTAGGGGAACATTTACGGCTGAACGTAGAAGTGGACTTATTTGGCATACATTACGTTCTCTACGAACTGTCAAGGGTGGATGGATAAATCAAATAGGATTCAGAAATAAGGGTTTACACAATGTATTCAAATTTGATAAGAATTCTGTATATTCTCTTGCTGCAATAGATAATAACTGGATTAAATTGTTTGCTCTTTTACCAAAAAATACTAAAATTGAATTGAATGTGAGTTGTCCTAATATTGCGAATTATACTATAAAACGTAGAGATATAAAAACATTTACGACTCATCATGATAATGTTATAGTTAAAGTATCCCCATTCGTTACAAGGAAATTCCTAGATGATTGTCAAGAAATAGGTGTAAATACTGTACATTTATGTAACACAATGCCTACAGAATGTGGGGGTATATCTGGAAGCCAATTAAAAAATGTTTGTTTACCATTGGTTGAGTCTGTTGCATCATCATATGATATGGACATAATTGCTGGAGGTGGTATATATTCTGCTCAAGATGTAGTTGATTATGCAAATGCTGGTGCTAAACATTTTTCTATATCAACATTGTTTATAACAGCTCCTTGGAAAATATCAAGTATCAAAGCAGCTGCTTTGAAGATAAATCGGGATTAGTATTGAATAATGGAGTTAAAATGAGTAATATTAAAGACAACTATACGTTTGTATCCCAAAAGGGAGATAAATGGGCCAGTGTGTGTATTCGTAAGGGTAAGTTTAAGGATGTTATTTATAACTATGGTAAAGTTTCTGTCAATCATAGAGAAGAAAATGACAATGGTTCCTTGCCTTTTCGTTTTGAATATACTATAATAGATAATGCATCATTGAAACGTGAAGAGTTTGGAGAAGAGTTTTTTACGTTGATTGGTGATATATTGGTAGATATTATAGAAGATCAGTTAAAGGAGAAGAATCTTGAGTATATCTCAAACGATTGAACGCACAGCTCTAACGCAATTAGTCACTAATGAGCAATATGCTCGTAAGGTGTTACCTTTTATAAAGGGTGACTATTTTGCAGATAAAACAGAACGTACAATTTTTGAAGAGATTACCAAGTTTGTTGACAAGTACAGTAAAATACCTACACAAACCTCACTAGAGATAGAGGTATCAGGTAGAAAAGATTTAAATGAGGAAGAGTTTAAAAAGGTTGTTGCAGTCATAAAGACATTGGAATCAACTGATGTGGATTTTGATTGGTTGGTGAATACAACAGAACAGTTTTGCAAAGATAAGGCGGTGTATAATGCAATTATGGAAGGAATATCAATTATTGAGGGCAAGGATAAAAGGAGAGGCCCTGATGCTATACCTAGTATTCTTACAGACGCCCTTGCAGTTGGTTTTGATACTCGTGTTGGTCATGATTATCTCGTTGATGCTGATGACAGGTTTGACTTTTACCACACAGTAGAAGAGAAGATTCCATTTGATTTGGAGTTTTTCAATCGTATTACTAAGGGTGGATTACCACCTAAAACTCTGAATATTGCACTTGCTGGTACAGGTGTTGGTAAGTCTTTGTTTATGTGTCACATGGCAGCAAATTGTTTATCTATGGGTAAGAACGTACTTTATATCACTTTAGAGATGGCTGAGGAACGCATTGCAGAACGTATAGATGCAAACCTTATGAATATCTCTATGGAAGATTTACATGATTTACCCAAACAGATGTATGATAACAAAATCGCTAAGATTGTCAAATCTACATCAGGTAAACTAATCGTCAAGGAATACCCAACTGCTTCTGCACATACTGGACATTTTCGGGGTTTAATCAAAGAACTTGCCATTAAGAAATCGCTGCGCCCAGACATAATTTTCATAGATTATCTGAACATCTGTGCGTCAACTCGTTTCAGAGGCCAAACTAATATAAACTCTTATATGTACGTCAAAGCAATCGCAGAGGAACTTAGAGGATTGGCAGTAGAGACAAACGTACCAATCATGTCAGCAACACAGACAACCAGATCAGGGTTTACTTCTACAGATATAGGCCTTGAGGATACATCTGAGAGTTTTGGTCTGCCTGCGACTGCTGACTTCATGTTTGCACTTATATCTAATGAGGAAATTGATGGACTCAATCAAATCGCAATAAAACAACTCAAAAATAGGTATAATGATCTCACAGTAAACAAGCGTTTTGTTGTTGGTATAGATAGAACAAGGATGCAATTATTTGACATAAAATCAGAAGAACAGAGTGATCTTGTAGATAGTAACCAGAAAGAGTTCGCAGAACCTGTGTTTGACAATACAGAATTTGGAGAGGATTGGAAAGTATAGAAATGCAAAAGATAGATATCTATACACAAGATAATTGTGAATGGTGTGATGAAGCTAAGAAGGAATTTGAAAAAAGAAATTGGAATTATAACTTATACGATATAAATGAACGAGTCCATTATGAAAAATTGATGAGTTTGTTGTCAGAAGTAAAAACAGTGCCTCAAATATGGATAGATAATGAACATATTGGAGGATATAGGGAACTCATGGAACGTCTTTATGGGTTAGACCGTTGTTCATAGGGAGAATATAATGAAAACTATACAACAATATGATGAAATTCGTCGTGTTTCTGAAGAGCAAGCAACTAATCTGGTTAATTCTGGTTGGAGATATGTTCCTAAATCAGTATGGAAAGAGAAAGTAAGAAATGTTACAACAAAAACTCGTAAAAAAGGAAAAAAGAAAAATGCTTAGATATGATTTACTTGCAGCATTAGTGGTTTTATTTATTTGGGCAGCTCTGCCTGGTGGTATTTTACATGTAGATAGAAGCTCACAATTGATTAATGATTATTCACCACCTAAGAATGTTGTTGAAGCACGATATATACATTTAACTTATAATGATAGGAAAGAAGATGGAACTATTATACGAAGGTAAAGCGAAGAAGATTTTTGTTTCTAAAGAACTACCAGAAGGTAGTTGTATTATGCACTTTAAGGATGATGCGACTGCTTTCAATAATGAAAAACATGAAACATTTAAAGGAAAGGGTGAGCTGAACTGTTGGATTACTGAATATATGTTACAGATGCTTGAAGAGATGTATATTCCTACGCACTATATTGGAAATAATTCTAAAAATAGTTTGATGGTTAAGATTCTCAAGATTATTCCAGTGGAAGTGATTATTAGAAACATTGGTACTGGTTCATTCTGTAAGAGATATGGTAATCAATGGGATGGCCATGAGTTTGATGAACCTATTATGGAGTTTTGCATAAAGGATGATGATTTAGGTGATCCACCGATTAATTCTGATGCTCTAGTGACTTTGGGTATTGTTAATCGTGAAGATTTGTATGTCATAGAGAAAATTACCAATCAAATCAACACTATTCTTAATGCTGTTTTCTATACGATAGGATTGAAACTTGTTGATTTCAAACTTGAGTTTGGAAAGGATGTGAATGGAAGTATATATCTTGCTGATGAGATTTGTCCAGACACTCTTAGATTGTGGGATAGGGATACTGATGAATCTTTTGATAAAGATTTATATCGTTATGAGAAGGGTGATTTACTAGCAGGATATAAAGAAGTTAAAAGAAGGCTGTCACTTAATGTAGTAGAATGAGCAAGACTTGCAATAGGAATAGATAAGTTAGATACAGAATGGAGTGATGACCATGAGTTTGATGAACCTATTACGGAATGGAGTAATAATAATGATTGACAGTAAGGTTATTTTATCAGGATTGATTACTATTTTTTTAATTTTTCCTGTTGATGCAGGTTCTTATGGAAAAGGAAAGAATCGAAGAGTTGCTGATGATTTTCTAAATTTTTATGAAAGTTGGGCAGAAAAAGAAGCAGCTGCAGATCCAAACTATATTCCTTTTAAAGAGTATAATTCTGAGACTGAGTTTCCCATTGACGATAATAATGGCACTGAAGATATACCATATGATTATGCTGAAAGAATATATGATAATGGTCAAATGATGCTCGTCAATCCAGATGGTAGTTTACCAAGACCGTTCGATGCAATCAATCTCTTTGAGGATATGGGTGATTTAGGTAGGGATATTACATTAAAAAATCCTGATGAAAATAAGATTTGGTTTGATAGAATGTTGCGTGGTGAGATAGGTCGTGATCGTTTTCTCGTTCTCTGTGCTTTAAAGGATGGTCAATATCATGAGATGGACGATGTTCGTAACTTTATGGATTTCAAAATGCCAGGAGAACATACAGTAAAAACACTATACAAAAAACTTATTCTTATGGCAGGACGTTCTAGATACAATCCGCCAGGAGAAGGTTGGTTAGAGAAGGGATCTATGTATGGTAAGGGTGAATCAACTGGTATTCATTCTATGTGGAGAATAGAGCCAAGTGTGTTACCTATGTTGTATTTTCTGTTAATTACATGTCCAGAAGATGATACATGCACTTCAATTCAAGCTGGTTTTTAATGATTAACAATGGAAAAACGACAGAATAATCTTGTATATTTCACCATTATGATTCTCTTATCGTTATTGGCTATTTTGTATGGTAGTATTGGTGTATTGATTTGGTTAATTATTATGGGAATGGGAGTTTTGGGATTATGGATTACATTAAAAAAATGATACTTGTTAGTTGTTTAGTTGTGTGTATTAGTGATGCAAGTGCGGAAGAAGAAGATGGTTTTATTCTTAATGCGGATAATCTGATAGATCTTTTTACAGGAAAACGATTCAAAGACCTTGGAGAGAAGAAATTTTGGTATGAACGCATGATTCGTGGTGAAGTGGGTAAGCATAGGTTTTATATTTTGTGTGCATTAAAGGATGGTGAGTGGACTAGGTTGGATGATGTGCGTAATTATATAGATTTCAAGAGTACTGTGCCTGGAACTTACTCAACTGCATCCTTGATGCAAATGTTTGAGTTTATGAGAGCCCAGAGAGTTCCTAAAACACCTTATTACAAACCTAAATTGAAGACAGATGGCGAAGGTTGGCTACAGAAAAGTCGTGACACTGAACCATATGGAGTGAATACGAAGTGGAGAATACATCCAGACGTACTACCATTTCTGTATCTACTCCTACTTGGTTGTCCAGAAGATAATAAATGTGAGGTAGAATGATTGCTGAATCTGAAATGATATGGGTTGATGATCTAATTCCCTATGTATATGAAACAGAAAAAAGATTACAAGAGTTAGAAAGTTCTGTCAGTATGTTGCAGTTAGGTTGTTTGGTGTTAATAGTACTTTCATTTTTTCTGATCAGACGATTGATTAAAAATGACTAAAGTTCGCATTTTTCGTCCTACCAAATCAGCCATGCAAGTTACTAGTTTATCTAGTGAAAAGGAATGGACTATAGAGTATGAACAGACATCACCAAGTTATACTGAACCGTTGATGGGTTGGACTGGCTGTGATGATACAAAACGACAAATTGTGGGACATTTACGGTTTCCAAGTAAGGAAAGAGCTATTGCTTTTGCAGAAAAAAATAACTTTACTTATGAAGTATCTGAACCTAAAAAAAGAAGAAGAGCACCCAAAAACTATATTGATCACAACGATAAGTATTTTAATCAATGGATAAAACGAAATGTATGAACGAGAATCACTAGAAAAGATTAGAGATCTTGCACAAAATGGAATTAAACATACTAAGAAAAGTGCACATCCTGACCCTAATCTACCATCTTATAAAGATGGTAGAGAAAGACTTCTAATACATACATTTATATCTAGAGATGCAGAAGAAATATTAGAAATATTCAAAGAACAACTTAATATAATAGACAAGGTGTTAAATGTTTGAAAGTAATTTTATTTGGTGGTTAATAGGGTGTTGGGCATACATCACTGTATCTCTATGGGTATGGCTAGTGTGGGGTAGAAATGTTTTCCATAAGTAGTTTTATAGGTGTATTCATAGTTCTAGGCTTGTATGTACTATATGAAGTATGGAGATGGAAAAGGCATGAAATGAAAGATGTAGAATGTTTTACTCCAAAATCCTATTCAAATCATAAATACGGTAAGATAGAAACGAATTCTTTGCACGTTAGATGTGCTAATGATCATCCCGAAGTATACTATATGATTGATGAAGATGTGGGTTGGGTAAAGTGTAAATATTGTTTTATAAAATATGTTTATAAATAATCCAATATGACACGATTTAAATGTGAAACTTGTGGTTATATATGGGATCAAAGTATAGATGTTGCTCCTGGCGTTCATTTTCCAACACCCAAGAACAGACCAAAAGATGACCCTAGAGGTTGTGGAAGTGCAGATAATTATATTGGTGCAATTGTTACTGAACCTTACTGCCCTGTATGTATGGTTGGTTGGTTAAACTTTAGAGAGCTAGATGATTAAAGAATGTTTTCTGATCATGAAAGATGGATCAGAAAAAAAGGTTGAAGATGTAAAAACAGGTGATGAATTATATTCAGAAGAAGGGAATATAAGTAAGGTTTTAAGTATAACAAAAAAACATACTGATGGCAAAAGACTAATTTCTTTTAAAAGTGAAGGATTTTTCTTCACTGAAGATCATCCGTTTAAAACAAAAAAAGGATGGAAAACAGTAAATGGCCATCATGCATACTTGGGAACTGTTGATGATTTGATAGACTCCAATGGAAACTTTGAATTTGTGGATAAGATTGAGATTAAATCAGTACCCAAGAACACAATAGTTTACGATATTGAAGTTGATAACACATATTATGCAGGGGGTTTCTTAACTCGCTATGAAAAGATTAATAAAGGATAGATCATGGTAGACCTTTTTCAAAAGAAAGATTTTCTTTCACATTCTGGATCTAAAGTTCAGCATCTCTACATTATGAATTATTAACTATGAAAGATTTAATTTTATTTGGTGATTGTTTAGATACACTTAAACAATTTGATGAAAAACCTAGATGTTGCATCACATCTCCTCCTTATTATGGATTAAGAGATTATGGAGGGGAGGATAATCAAATAGGGCAAGAAGAATCTCCAGAAGAGTATATTCAAAACCTAGTAAAAGTATTCCGAGAAGTACGTAATCTCCTAACTGAGGATGGTACATTATGGTTAAACATTGGTGATAGTTATTATAACTATAGACCTGGAAAAGGTCAATCATTAGTTAAACAAACTGTTAGTAAGAGTAAGCAAGATTTACCAGACAAATGTGCAAGACGAGGTAATAAACTAGAAGGACTAAAAGAGAAAGATTTAATTGGTATTCCTTGGATGTTAGCATTTGCATTAAGAGCAGATGGATGGTATTTAAGACAAGATATTATATGGCATAAACCTAATCCAATGCCAGAAAGTGTAAGAGATAGATGTACTAAATCTCACGAGTATTTGTTCCTCTTAAGTAAGAATAAACGATATTATTATGATAACAATGCTATTAAAGAACCAGCAAAAGATTGGGGAACAAGAGATAGATCAAAAGACAAATATCATAATCCTGGTAGTGGATTAACTCCTCATTCTGGTCTTACTAAATCATATCCAACAAAGAATAAAAGGTCTGTTTGGAGTATAACAAATAAACCCTATAAAGGTAGTCATTTTGCAGTATTTCCACCTGATTTAATTAAACCTTGTATATTAGCAGGTTCACAAGAAAATGATATAATTCTTGATCCATTTATGGGATCTGGAACTACTGCAATGGTTGCAAAAGAGTTAGGAAGATATTACATAGGTTGTGAATTGCATGAAGAATATGGTAAACTAATACAGAAAAGATTAATAAAGGATAGATCATGGTAGACCTTTTTCAAAAGAAAGATTTTCTTTCACATTCTGGTAAAAAACTTCATTGGAAAATAGAGTGCGATGCATTTAGTGAAGATGAATGGAAGTGTATTGCACTAATGATTGCAGAGAATGAGACTCGTCCTTTCTATGTTGCTGAAGGAGTACCAAGAGGAGGACTCTCACTTGCAAATGCTCTTAATAAAAAATATGCATCATACGATAAAAAAGATCCTTTTCTTGTTGTAGATGATGTATTCACTACTGGAAAAAGTATGGAAGACTTTGCTTCAATATTACCAAAAGAAGATTATTTTGGATGGGTAGTCTTTGCACGAAACCCAACACCAAAATGGATTACACCATTGTTTGCTATGCCACAATGAACATACTAATCGTATTCGCACACCCAAATCAAAACAGTTTTTGTGGAGCTCTAAAGAACAGTTTCATAGAAGGTGCTATGTCAAATAACCACTTGGTTGAGGTTATAGACCTTTATAGGGATGAGTTCAATCCTGCTTCGCCTGGAGATAATAGATTAACACCAGTAGTGAAAAAATACCAGAAAATAATCAGTAGATGTAGTTATATGGTTTTTATCTATCCTATATGGTGGTTTCGTGCTCCTGCTATATTAGAGGGTTGGATTGACAGAGTATTTACTCCTGGCTTTGCTTTCAAATTTGAATCAGTAGTCGGAAACTATGGTAGACCAATTGGGTTACTTCCTTGCGATAAAGCACTTATAATCAATACTTATGGTTCACCCGCTCTTGCTACAAAATACTTTTATATGAATATTCCATTTAGAAGACTCAAACGAGGTGTATTAAAGGCGTGTGGAGTAAAGAAGATCAGAAGGTTTAATTGTTGGTCAGTTCCATTTATCTCTGATGAAGAGAGAAAATCATATCTTAAAAAAGTGTATAGAATAGGCCAAAAGATAAGGTAATCATAATAGTGCATAATGCAATACTATACTGTGAAAGGAAAAAAATGAATGAAGCATTTATATATCTTTGGTATGACGCAAGACGATTAAATAAGAAGTTTTATCTGGGTAGTAGTATTGGGAAAGACCCAAATTACGCACATTCATCTAGTGTGATGGAGTCATTCACCATGAAGACAAAACCAGCACATATGCATAGAAAGAAACTTGCCTTTGGTACGTATGAAGAAATGCTTGCATTAGAGAGTAAACTTCAGACGAACAGAAAGAATCGTATTTATCCCAATGGTGCTTCTTGTTGGGATAGGTATTATAATGATAATGTATGTGATGGATTATATTATGGGTTTGGTTCCGGTGAGAATCATCCAAATTGGAAGGGTGGTTTATGGACAAATGATCCAAAAGCATATATTAGGGAATATGAAGCTAAACGGCGTGCTAAGAATAAGGCAGAAACAGGATTTACAAGGGGATTTTCTCAGGCAACACCAGAGTATAGGGAAGAGGGAGCTAAACGGCGTGCTAAGAATAAGGAAAAAACAGGATTTACAAGGGGATGTTCTCAGGCAAAGAATAAAAATAAAGGAGAAGGAACGCTAGAGGCGTTTCTCTAAACTGCGGAAGTATCTTATTAAAACACTTGAAAATTCATTAGTATTTCACTATACATAAAAAGGTTCAAAAAAACATAGGGTTATAGGAAGATAAGTTTTCAGACTATCAAGTTTTTTTCAGAGAACCTCAGAGAAATATTGAAAAAACTATATATTAGTACTTGACAATCCCTTGACATATGTGTATAATGACTATGTAGAATGGACATCAGAGATATGGAATTAGAATTTCTACAACAGTACTGGCAACAAGTAATGGGTTTACTTGCTCTCGTAGTTGTGTCTGTCAAGTTAGCTGCGAGTGTAAGAGAGTTAAGAAAAGATGTTGATGATATAGTCAAACAAAGAGAACTTAGAGATACTTATGTAGAAACCACAAAACTGAGAGCAGAAATGAATATGATGGAGAAGCAAGTTTCTGCATTATGGAATCAAGCTAATAAGTTAAGAGATATGGTTAATGGGGGTAGCAGAAAATGATGATAACAACTCAGTTGCAGCAGGAGAAGGACGTCTTCCGTTTGGTACTGGAGGATAAGGTGGATGACTTGAAGGCTCTATTGCCGGAAGATCAGCGTGATC
>LULS01000037.1_pt1 | contig 18091 bp, 9 predicted proteins | sample 728101 | NCBI WGS metagenome assembly LULS01 (sample SAMN03860283, study PRJNA289734) | marine metagenome | biome: seawater column; feature: ocean; material: water; isolation source: Red Sea water column Station 108 - depth 200m | place: Saudi Arabia: Red Sea | collected 2011-10-15 | depth 200 m | reverse complement strand
GTAAGTGGGGAAATGAGGGAGAAGAGCAACCTCAATTAAAGGATTATGTAGAGTTGTTAATAAAATACACTAATCAACAAAAAGAAATTTTACAGGATACAAAAGAGTGGCTGATCAAAAATGGGAACAATTCACGATAGGTCAAAACTCAACGATTCAAGATATCGTGAGTGCTGCCGCTAAGGCATCTGACCTACTGAATACAAATGTAACACTTGCAAAGACAGGACTGCAACTTGCACAGGCCTTTCTTCTTGGAGTACTGAACCCAAAAATCATTCTTCTCAATGCAATTGCAGATCAAATTGATGCATTCCTCAAAGATTTTTTGGGCACAGGGTTTTATTTGTTACAGGTTGTTCCTTCTGGAAAGGAAACTGCTGCCACCGATGAATTCGGCGAAAGAATAAAATTAGTGTTGACAAGTGAACAAGTAAATGAATCGTATACTGCAGCAAAAGCAGAAGGAACTCAGGAGGCATTTCTTACGTGGACAAGTGAGGTTCTTGGTGAGGGGGATTTTGCACAAACTGGTGCTACAAAAAGTCAATATTTAATTTCTGTTGGTAAATCTCAACCATCTGAACTAAGAACCGAAAATGCAAATGATAATTCGGTTGCTACAAAAGATTCCACTTTTGGATTTTATAAAATGACACCTAGTCAAGTGGTTTCTCAAATCATTGGGGCAATGGATGATCCTTTGGATGAAAGAAGGCCCCAGTTTTCTTCTAGTGCGGATGTGAGTGCAGTAGTAATAATAGTAGGGTTTCAATCAATTGGAGATCCCAAAGAAATGCTTGCAAGTTTTACAAATGCATTGAATGCTCTTGTTGCATTTTTTGGTGGTGAAAATGGAATGGCAACTAAAGGATTTCAGAAATTAGGAAATCTACTTGTAGCTGCAACTGGACAATTAGAAGATCCAGAAAAGAATAATGTAACATTGAATGTGAAAAATATAAGTGGAGTAAGAGGAACAGTAGAAGATGGAATAGAATTGTTGAAACAAGAAATTGATTATAACACTCCAAAAGTTTTTGAATTGAATGATTTTGTCATTGGCCCCAGAAAATGGTTTGGTGCAAATGCAATGGGATATGTTTCAAATGTAGTCAGTACAACTTCTGATGATCCTATGGCACCATATTCTTCTCAGGTTCTTACAATTACTGGTGCTGGGGAAAGTGATTTTCTTTCTTTCAGTAATGTTGCAAATGGTGCAAAATTACAGAAAGTACACTGGTATGTGAATCAAAGATCATGGATAGATCAGAATACAGGAAAACCAGTAAAAGGTGCAGATTTTAATGATTTTAAGTATCTGCAAGAATTAACAAATGAAGAAGCAACAAAAGCAGTCACTAAAGTCAAAAGAGAGGGAGGCAATACTCTTCTTACCAAAGTAGAAGAAGTAGATGTTACAGAAACATATTCTGGACACATTGTCAAAACTTCAGTTATAGGAACAGTTGTTTCTCCACAAAAAAAGAAGGCACCACCACCCAATTTTTCAACTTTTAAATTAGAAGATCTTTTGGGTGGTTTTTCAACATTCTTTTCTGCAATCAATACTCTTTCTGATACGTTAAGGAACATGGCAGGAGATTCTGCTACTGCACTCGATGATATAATTGAGTTTCTTGATTCTAAAATTACAGAATTGGATGAGATTAATACAGCATTACAATCTATACTGAAAATATTTACAGATGGATTGCCAGATGCAGGAGTCTATACATTAGTTATAGATGGTGCTACTGGTGGAAATGATGCGATTAAGTCTGCAATTCAAGGTGCATCAGATAGACCACCAGATACGTTAGATATGTCGATGGGATTTATGTTGATGGGAGATAAATCATCAATGGCAGTTCTCAATAAATTGTTAACTGCAAACAAACCATAATAAACAATAAATATAAGTACTATGTCTATTGAAACAAGAACATATAAAGATATGGCGTACAGTATGTTCGCCAACCCCATGAGTGGGGATATGGGAAAGAAAACAGGTGCCTCGGCAGTCAAGGGTGCAATTGTTTCTATCCTAAAAACAGATTTCAATGAACGACTGTTTCAACCTGAGTTTGGATCTAATATTCGTGCATTGTTATTTGAGCCCATGAATCCGATTACAGAAGAACGGATGAAAACAGAGGTAAAAGAAGCAGTAGCACGGCATGAACCTAGAGCAGTGGTACTTGGTGTTACCGTTGAAGCACAGGAAGAACAGAATCGTTATTTGGTAAGTGTAGTTTTCAATGTTGCATCAGAAGCACAACCACAAAAATTAGAAACATATTTTGAACGAGTATAAACATGGCAGAAATAGCAAAACTTAATATCGCAGAACTTGATTTCGATTCAATCAAGAATAATTTAAAAGATTATTTTGCATCTCAAGCAGAATTTACTGATCATGATTTTGGAGGTTCTGCTATTTCTGTTATATTGGACATACTTTCATACAATACTTATTACAATGCATATTATGTGAATATGCTTTCAAGTGAGTCCTTTTTGGATTCTGCACAATTGAGAGATTCAACTACTGTTACTCCTGTAAACGGAGCATATGTTGCAACTGGTGTAACTTTAACACAGGGAATACCGTTGACATTTCGGTACACTGCTAATACTGCAAATACAGAACAAAAATTTCTTCTTCCAAATGCAAATACTGATACGGATTCTTTGACAGTTACAATTCAAGAATCTACAACTGATACAAATACATCTGTTTATACGAAGGCCACAGATATTACAACAATCAATTCTACATCTAATGTATATTTTCTTAGTGAATCAACAGATGGACAATTTAGGGTAGAATTTGGAGATGGTATTCTTGGTAGAAAACCTACTACTGGTAATATTGTTCTTCTTAAAGCATTAGTATCAGAGGGAGATGAATGTAACGGTGCAAATACATTTTCTGCTGCCGGAACAGTTGGTGGATATGCAACCGTATCAGTAGCAGTATCTAATGCAGCATCGGGAGGATCGGATAAAGAATCTTTAGAGAGTATCAAGTTCAATGCACCTAAAACATACGAAACACAAAATCGTGCAGTTACGACTGATGATTACAAAAAAATAGTAGAGGGTGCAGTTTCGGGTTTGGATAGTGTTTCTGTTTGGGGTGGACAAGATCACTCAACACCCACATTCGGAAAAGTTTATATATCTGCAAAACCAACTGGTGCAACTTCTCTTTCAACTTCTCAGATTGCAGAAATCAAGGCTGCAGCAACGGACTATAATATGGTTGCGATTACACCCGAAGTTGTAGATCCAGACCTTGTTGATTTGATTTTTAGTGTAACTGTAAAATATGATTCAAGGTTAACTACTCTTTCTTCTGGCGGAGTTGCAGAATTAGTAATAGATACGATTCAAACTTATAAAACAAATAATCTACTCAAATTTGGATCTATTTTTAGATATTCAACTCTTTCAACGAATATTGATAACACAGAAACTTCAATCATCAGTAATTTAACAACAATTACTGCTAAAAAAGGAATCACTCCGTCAACTACAACGGAGGATAGTTATACTATTAGCTTTAATAATGGAATTTACAATCCTTCAACAACATATGAGGGCGCTGTTACTTCAACAGCATTTGCATATACGGATGCAGCAGGAACAACATATCAAACTTGTTATATGGATGATTTAAATGGTGTATTGAGAATTTATTATCTTTCTGGAGCAACAAAAATAATTCTTGATGATGATTCTGGATCGGTTACTTATTCTAATGGGTATATTTCTGTAACATCATTTAAGCCCGATTCTTTTGTAGGATCTACTATGGATTTTACAATAGAACCAGCAACAAATGATCTTGTTCCTATTCGGAACCAAATCTTTGAAATTGCAAATACCAACATTACTGTTACAATGCAGGATGATGCTGGTACTGGAACTACTGTAACTTCTACAAGTGCAACAGGAACAACTTCTTCAACCACAACTGGAACTTCAACTGGTTCTACCACTACGTATTGATAAATCATGTCTGCAAAAGTAACAGCAAAAGCCGTTTCTCAGGTACAAAATCAACTTCCGGCATTCATTAATGATGATTTTCCACTTTACAAAAAGTTTGTGGAACATTATTATGAATTCATGGAATCTCTTTGTGTTTATTATTCGATCATATCAGATTATACAAGTGAATTTACAGTAGGTGAAACGGTTACTGGACAAACTTCTGGTGCTACTGCAACGGTTAAAGCCACAGGTGCATTTACTGCAATCAATAAAGTATTTTTAGAACCAACTAATAATTATAATTTCCAAGGTGATGAAGTTATAGTTGGAAGTACTTCTTCTTCACGTGGCACGATTACTAAGATAAATCGAAAACCTCTGAATGCAACAAAGACATTCAAGGATCTGATTAATTCAGATGAAACTTCAGAGGGATTGCTTAAAGCATTTAAAAAGGAACTTTATCCAAACATAAGGGACACTGCAGCCGGTGATTTGAGATTTTTCATTAAACACCTAAAAGAATTTTATCGATCAAAAGGAAGTGAAAAATCTTTTCGGACACTTTTTCGTTTACTTTGGGGCCAAGAAAATCTAGATTTCTATTATCCAAAGGCAGATCTACTCAAATTATCTGATGGAAATTGGCAACAAGATACAGTACTTCAATTATCATACGATACTGCATATTTAGATTTTAATGGTCTGACAATTACTGGAAGAAATTCGGGTGCAACTGCATTTGTTTCTAAAGTTACCTCACGTAAATTAGGAACGATTCCTATTATCGAATTAGTTTTAACAAATAGATCAACTATTTCATTTAATATTGGGGAAGAAATAACTGCAACTACTGCATCTGGAACTACAATTACTTCAACTGTCACGGGTCAAATGACAGATATTTCGATTACAGATGGAGGTACTGGTTATGATGTAGGAGATTCAATTACAATAACGGATTCTTCTTATGCTGGATTTGGTGCTGCGGCTACAGTTGCGACAACTACAGCAGATCAAGTTACAATTATGACCATTTCAAATGCAGGAAATGGGTTTCAAGTCAATGATCCTTTTACATTTGACAATACTGGAACAAACGTAGAAGTAACTGCCGAAGCAAAAGTAGCGACACTTTCAAATACATATACGGTTGATGTTATTACTACTCAAGTAAATGTAGCACTGCAAACATCTACATTTAATATAAGTGGTGCAACAGTTGCAGTTCCTTTTAGTGTAACAGTTCTGGCCGGATATCTTATTGGAAACAATGCAACATATGCAAGTGCAACAAAAAGAGGTGAAATAATTTCTATAACTAATTCTGAATTGGTAATATATGATAAAGCAAGAGAAGATAATTCATTAAGTGTGTGGGCGGATGAAGATTCAGTTTATCTTTTTGATTCATCGGGAGTTGCAATTTCTGGTGCGACAGCGTGTACTATTGATGATTCGTCAATAACAAATCCAACATCTGACCTTGCTATAAATGCGGCAGATTATGGTACAAATTTGGGCGGTGCAAATAGAAATAGTACTTTTGCAAGTGCAATGACTTCTGAAACTCAGACATTTGGTCGAATTGCAACAATTACAATTTCTTCTCATGGAAGTGGTTACGAAGCAATTCCAACTGCAACTGTATCAAATGATTATTATGCAGATCGATATGAACCAGATAATACCAATGGTGGATTCTTTGGAAGAAATGCAGTAATTACAATAGGCGCATTGGGTGGAACTTTAACAGGAGTTTCTATTTCCGAAGAAGGGTTTGGATATATTGCAAATCCAACAGTAACCGCACCTGTTAACTCTACTGCAGCTACTCTTGTTCCTGTAATGACTGCAATCAAAACTAAGCCAGGTGTACATATTGGTGAATCTGGAATGTTAAGTTCTGGTAAAAAAGTCCAGAACAATGATTATTATCAAGATTTTTCATATGTCTTGAAAACAACGGATTCTATCGATGTTTGGAAACAAGATGTATTAAAACTCTTACATCCTGCTGGAATGAAATTGTTCGGTGAGGTTGCAATTACAACTGATTTGAATGGACAAATGTTCAATAAAGGAGTTAATAATATTAATTCTTTGATTGGAAATATTGCTCAGTATCGTGATTTGGAAATGGAATATATTACAGAAGTTCTTGCAGATTATAGTGTTATGTTGCTTGATAGTACAGATGGTTCTGCTGATGCAGGAGATGAATTGTTATTGGAAGATTCATTTGAGAACTGGCCTGGGAAAATTTTAAATGAAACAACATTTCAAAGAGTCACTGCTGAATCGGTAATAAATTGGGAAGTAGAAATATCTGAAATTCTTAAAGGTGCATTTGCTTCCACAGCAGTAATGATGGAGGATGGTTCTTTATTAACATATGAAACTGGATCTCCTATTAATTATGAAAATTATATGCCGGATTCAATTGTAGATTCTGTTATTGAATATCTACGAATTCTTCTTGCAACTGCTGGTTATCCTGCTGAATTTTTCTCTCTTATGTCTGTCAAGGATGTAAGTAATGTTTTTGCAGATTCAAATTTATATCTTGAATATGCTACGGATGAGGGAGGAACATTTTTACTTGAAGATGGTATTCCACCATCATCTAGTGCTTATGTTGGATCAGAATCAACTGAAGGAAATATTTTCGCAGAAGAAGTTAGAACTACTATAACTACTTCAGATCCACATTATTTCCATAGTGGTGATGAAGTGTATTTAGATGATTTTGAAGGAACTGATCTTGAAGGAATTAATGGAAGTGTGTATAAAGTATCGGATGTAGATATTGAAAACAGTAAATTATTGATTAATAACACAGATGACCCGGCTGATGCAGGAGATGGAATTTTATTAGAAGGATCTGAATTTGGATATTTGTCAAATGAAGAAATTGCAATATTTACACTGAGTGATCCAAGTTCATCTTCAGTTCCAGATGATACAGATTTTGTATATGATGATTTTGATATATCAACTGCAACTATTACTTCTAATGGAAAAATATATCGACCAGCAAGAGAAATGACTGCTGGAATTCCGATTAGTTTACTTAGAAAAGAATATATTGGGGAATATTCAAGTTATGTTATCGATAATTACGAACACAATTGTCCTGCTGATTTCAGTTCACTTGCTGCGGATACCGTTTTCAATACTCGGCCAAGACACCTTTCAATAGAAAGTAATATTTTACTAGAGGATGAAGAAGAATTATTATTAGAAGATGGAACTACGAATTCACCAAATTCTTCTGCAATAGGGAAAATTCTTGCAGATGATGGGACACTTGATATAGATCCAAATTATGAAGATTATGAATTAGTCATTACGGAGGGACAAGAAAAAGTTGTTCATGCTGCATATATTGCAAGCGAATCAGAATCAGAAACAAATATCGTTTTAGATAGTACGGATGGGTCTGCTAATGCTGGGGGAAGAATGCTCACAGAGGATTCAATTATTCAACATGGAGTAATTCCATTTGATCAACCTTTTCATTATAAAGGACATCCTTACGAAAACAATAATGGATTTTTATACTATAACCACAAGGTTGACCAAAGAGTTTCCGTATAAATATAATAGAATTACAAGGAGAATAAACCGTGCCTGCTTTAGTAACAAACAATTTTAGAATTCACAACGCAAAACAGTTTCGTGAAATGCTCTCCGAAGCATCTTTATACGGAGGAGCAACTGCCTCGACTGCACTTTCTACAAATGCATATCTTTTTATAGGAAAGTCTAGTGCGTGGTCAGGATCATTTAGTGATACAACTATTCCAGATCCAACTACTGCAACAAATCCGTCATCTGATACAACAGCAAATACTTCCTATTCTCATTGGAAGGATATGATTGCTGCAAAAAAAGTAACAGCATCAGATGTAAGTCATGTTGTTACTAGACACAATTGGACTTCTGGTAGACATTATCAAATGTATAAAGATACCGAAACGCATTCAAATCTGATTTCTACACGTACAGGACAAACAGTGTCTTCAGATGCAAGTGGAACTGCTACAACATCTACTAATTTGTATCCAATGTATGTAATGAATACAAATTATGGTGTTTATAAATGTCTTTATAATGCAGAAATAGAAATTAGTGGATCAAATTATCCAAGACCATCAACAGTAGAACCAACTGCAACTACTACAACAGCAGGAGCTCCTGCTGCATTATCTGATGGATATGTGTGGAAATATATGTATACAATTACTGCAGCTGAAGCACTCAAGTTTGTAACATCAAGTTACATTCCAGTAAAACAATTACGTGATGCAAATGCATATGGAAATACTGGAACTGCTGGGGGATTAGGAACTGGTGGAGTTAAAAATGATGGTTCTGATCAAGCAACAATTGAATATAATGCAGTTGATGGTGCATTAGATATTTTTGTGATTAATACGGATGGATCGGGATATCATTTTGAAACAGGAAAAACAGTAACAACTTCTGGAACAGGTGCAACATCTACATTGACAATGGCATCTCCGGGCCTAACAACAAATGATTATTATAATAATTCATCTGTTTATTTTACATTTAGTGGAACCTCTTATGTTAGAAAAGTTACAGATAGTGCATATTCTGCACCAAATATGACTCTTACTTTGGATTCTACTGTACCGCAGTTGACAGGAACAATTACTGCAAATGTAGCGCCATTCGCAAGAATAAATGGGGATGGTCATGGACAAGAAATCGTTTTAACCGCAAATAGTTCAGATACAGATGCGGTTGGGGGTGTAACGGTAGTAAGTACTGGAAATAGTTTTACAACTGCTTCTCTTATTGTTGAACAACAGGGATTGGGTGCTGGAACTGGTGCAAATATTACTCCAATTATTCCACCAAAGGGCGGACATGGATATGATGCTGTTTCTGAATTGGGTGGATATTTCATCATGGTTAATTCAAAGTTAACTCAGGATGAGTCGGGATCATTTACAACAACAAACGACTTCCGAAAAATTGGATTGTTGACAGATCCTAATTCAGATGGTGCATATACACGTTACACGGCGGATACTGCAACTCAGTCAAAGACATTTACGTATACATCTAACACTGCTGCATTAGCAGGAGATATTACAATAACTCAAGGAACAGTGGGTGCAAATGGTGCAACTGCATATGTGGTTGATGTAAATGCATCTGCAAGTACAATGAGAGTTGTTGATATTACAAATGGTGCAAATTCAAGTGCAGGGTATGATGGGAAGCCGGGATCATGGCAATGTACTACTACAAATGTTGCAAGTGGATTTACAGGAGTTGCATCAGGAGTCGCAACATTTACGTTTACTGGTGGTTCAGCAGTATTGACAAATGTAGCAAATGGTGCAATGCAGATTGGATCTGGTGAAATGATTTATATCGAAAATCGTGCTCCAGTGGCCCGTGCATCTGATCAAACAGAAGACATTAAACTTATTATCGAATTCTAAAAGACAGTATAAATGGCAAATGTAACAACCAATTTCAATGTATCTCCTTATTATGATGATTATGATGAGGATAAAGCATTTTTACGAGTTTTATTCCGTCCAGGCTATGCAGTTCAAGCAAGAGAATTAACACAACTTCAAACGATCCTTCAGAAACAATCATCTCGTTTAGGTGATCATATTTTCAAGGATGGAAGTAAGGTTCTTGGCGGTGAACTTACTCTTGATACGGAAGTCTCCTATTTAAAATTAACAACTTCTGATACTGCATCCACTTTTGCAGATGGAATTATTTCTGATACAAGTGTAACAGTAGGTGCAGGAACAACACGAGCACAAGTAGTTGCGGCAATAAATTTAGTCGGTTCAGATGCACCAACTCTTATCATTAAATATCTTTCTGGAACTTCATTTTCTGCTGGTTCTACGATATATCTTGAAGGTTCTCTCGCTACAACTGCAACTGTTTCGGCCACAACTCCTACAGGTGGTGCATCAATTGTAAGTATTAATCGTGGTGTGTATTTTGTGGGGGGGTTTTTTGTTCTATGTCTTCCTCAAACACTTGTTCTTGAAAAATATAGTAATACTCCAACATATAGAATTGGTTTAACAACTACTGAATCAATTGTAGATAGTACAGCAGAAACAACTCTTCTTGATCCGTCTTCTGGAACAACAAATGCAAATGCGCCAGGAGCCACTCGTTTCAAGATGGTTCTTACACTTGCGAAAAAGGTATCATCGGGTACTGATCCAGTAGCTGCAAATGCAGATTCAAATTTCATTGAATTGATGAGGGTATCAAATGGTACTCCTACAAAACATACCAAATACCCTGTCTATGGTGAAATTGAAAAGATGCTTGCAAGGCGAACTTATGATGAATCGGGAGATTATACGATTAGACCATTTCCAATTGAAATTGTCTCTCATCAAGGAGCCACTGGAACTACTCTTGCATCTTCTGATACAACCATTACAGGTGTGTTAACAGATTTTGAAAATGATTTTGCAGTCGGAGATTCAATATACGTATCTTCTGCAACTTCTACTTATGCAACTATTTCTTCAATTGCAAATTCAACTTCAATGGTTGTTGGTACTGCATTAGGAAATGGAACATCTCAAACGATTTACAATAGAAATCGTGTTTCTGCGGCTCTTGATCCAGGCAAAGCATATGTCAAGGGATATGAATATGAGAGCATGGGAACAGAATATGTTGATGTTAAAAAAGGTAGAGAAGTCACAACTGAAACAACATTCCCTATCAATCCTAATTTTGGAAATAGTTTAAAAGTTACAAATTTTAATGCAGGAGAAGGGGGAGGAACAAAATTCGATCCCGAATCTCTTTCAAGCACATATGATGTGCATTGTGTTCCTTTAGCAAATATTGTAAGTACAAATTCAAATACTTACAATTCTACAAAAATGGGAACAACCAGAATTCGTCAAATAGATTATAGTTCAGGAGAATTTACAAATGCATCAACAACTGCTACTGCTGTATTGGATGCATATATTTTTGATACTCAACTTTCTACATTAACTTGTAATGTTGGATCGGCTTATACTTCTGGTTCATTAACTATTGATTTGGAAGATGGAAAATCTTCAAGTGCTAATGGTGCTTATGCTGGTGCAAAGATAACACTAGGATCTGAAACAAGAGAAATCACTTCTTATGGAGTTGATAATATAGTATTAGAAGCTGTTTTTGGTTCTGGAAATCTTGTTTTAGATAGTACTGATGGTGTTGCAAATGAGGGAAGTAACATACAAACCGAAACTCCAGCTGCAACAATAAATCTTGCATTTTCAACGAGTGCAGATACTTCAAATACAGTTACACTCAATTATTCCACAAGAGAAATGGAATCAATTGCAACTGTTAATTCGACTTTTGGATATGCAAATACTCCTTCAATGGATGTTGATGTTTCCAGTAAATCAAATATAAATGATCTTACAACTAATACGGTAATATTTGATACAGATAAAAATTCATTAGTGTTCCCAATTGGGTTTGATAATGTAAAAGGAATAGGTAGTCAAAGTGGAACTTCATTTACTGCACAGGGTGTAACATTTCAAAGAAAAGAAACAATTGATGTAACATTTTCAAACTTTGCTTCTGCTACTGGTGCAACAATCACTTCACCAACAGGAACTACTTTTGAAGTGGAGGGTCAAACTGGAACTCTATCTGCACCAAAATTAAATTATATTTTAGTTGCAACTTCGGCAAATACAGGATCTACTTCTTTAGTTACTGGTGGGGCAACTACAATTGTAGCAGGAGAAATTATTGAATGTAATGTTGCATATGTTGCATCAAATCAAGTAACAATTACTCCAAAACGAGATGGTTCTCTGTTTAATGCAGGAGGATTTTCAGGAAGAGTTTATGCAACTGTTGATATTGCAGGAAAAGGCCCAAAAACAATTGCCAAAGTGGCACATACTGCTGTAACACAATCAACTCATATTACAAATAGTGCAAAACTTCTTGATGGTGCAGGAAGTGGAACTGGAACAAATTGTACTGCGGCACAATTAAATGCAAGATTGGCAGCAGGACATTCAGTTCAAGCACCAATTACTGCAACTTCATCTCTTGGGGTTGCGGATGTACTTGAAGTAACGAATGTCATTGAAGCAAATACTGCTGGAACTTCGGCAGGAGCACAATTTCCTACTACATTAGTATCGGTTGCAGTCGGAAATACTGCACATGTAAACAATATTACATCACGATTTACTTTTAATGATGGACAAAAAGACAATTTCTTTGATCATGCATCATTAACATTGAAACCCGGCCAGACTCCACCAGCAAATAATGTTTTGATTACTTTTAATTATTTGAGTCATACTCCCACTGATGGATATATTTCTGTAACTGGTTTTGATTCTGATACCATTGATTATGAAGATATTCCAGCATTTATTAGTCCTACAACTGGTGAACGAAAAGAACGAAGAGATAGTTTAGATTTTCGTCCATATAAGGGATTTGCAAATGGTGCAACTAATGCAGGAATTATTCAAGCAAATGATAGTATGCCGGATGCAAAAGTTAATATGTCTGCAAATGTTGCGTATTATCTTCCAAGAAAAGATAAACTGACACTCACAAAAGATAGGGTATTCAAAGTTATTGAAGGAGTTTCGTCTGAGAATCCTGGCCTACCAGCAGATGATGAAGATGCAATGACACTTTATAATTTAGACATTCCAACATATACACATAATCCGGCAGATGTAGACACTCAGTATATTGACAATCGCCGATTCACAATGAGGGATATAGGTAAGATTGAGAAGAGAGTTGATCAGATAGAATACTATACTGCATTATCACTTCTGGAAAAGGAAGCAAACGATCTTTCAATCAAAGATTCTGCAACAAATACAGAAAGATTTAAGAACGGAATTTTGGTTGATTCATTTAATGGACATAATATTGGTGATGTTTCAAATGAAGATTTCAAGGCTGCAATTGATTTTGAAATGAAAGAACTGCGACCAACTTTCAGTTCGGATGTTTTTAAATTTGATCATGATTCTACTGGTTCTAGTGCAAATACTGCAAAGACAGGAGATCTGATAACTCTTGCATATTCATCTGTAAATGCAGTATGTCAACCACTTGCAAGTAATACAGAACTTCTTAATCCATATGGAACAACTCAACTCAACGGACAATTAACATTGAGTCCTCCTAGTGATGTGTGGTTTGCAGAAACTGGCCGACCAACTGTTTTAATCAATCTTGAAAATCTAAATGATCATTGGGTACAAGGAAACGATAATGGATTTGGTAAACAATGGGATGATTGGAGTTTTACATGGAGTGGTGTTCAAGTTAATGATGATAATTTGATTAAAAACAGAAAAACATCGGCCACTTCAAATACGGTTTCAAGATTTGCAAATATAACAACTAAAAATAAAACAAGAACAGGTATTGTTTCTGCTAAACCACCAGAAACAATTAAACGTTCAGTAGGAAATCGTACTGTAAGTATTTCAGTTATTCCTTATATTAGAGGACAAAGGATTCAATTTCTTGCAAAAGGAGTAAAACCAAATGCAACATTTTATCCTTATTTTGATAATCAATTAGTAACTGCAAATACCAAACCAGCATATATTTTGACATATACTGCAAATACTGGTTCTGCAAATTCGGGTGTATTTAATACTAGGGCCGGAGAGCAAGTAACATTGACTCAAACTGTAAGTAACGGAACAGATAATGTAAACACTTCTGGAATGGCATTATATCAGAATTCAACGAGTGTGTTGGTTACTAATTTAATTCAAGAAGTTACTTTTGCTAGTACATATACGAATCCAGTAGTTGGAGATGTTATAACTTTTTATTCTGATGAAGCAAAGACAACTCAAACAGCAGTTGGAACAATACAAGCATATAATGCATCAAATAAAACAGTTACAGTGAATGCTATTTCTGGAACGATTGCAACAACTAATTATGCAAATGGTGAAACTACTTCTTTTGCTTCTATTCAAGTAACACATACTGGTGGATTTCGAGCAGGAGAGGTATTTCAAGGAACTGGATCTGCGAAAGCAAATGGTAATATTACAGCAGTTGGATCTGCAACACCAACATATTCTGGTGCATTATCGGCAGATAGAAATGGAGTAGTTGGGGGAGAATTTACAATTCCTGCAACAACTTATCGTACAGGAGAAAAACTTTTTCGATTGACAGACAGTTCAACCGATACAGTTGCAAGTACAGAATCAGTTGCGGAAAAGATTTTCAGAGTTCAGGGTATGTTAGAATCACGTTCAGGAAGAATGTCTTCTACTCGACCAATGGAAGCGAAGAGAGAAAATGTTAAAGAAAAACATACAACTCAAGATACAATAAATCGTATCACAACTTCAACTAATTGGGTCAATCCTCTTTCTCAAACATTCATTATTGATCGAAACGAAAATCCAAATGGAGTATTTGTAGATAGTATAGATATTTTCTTTTCATCTGTTGATGCAACACTTCCTGTTACACTTCAACTTCGGCCGGTTGTAAATGAATTTCCAAGTTCATCTGCAATTATTCCGTTTTCTGAAGTGACTTTGAACGCATCAGAAACAACTGCACAATCGGCGACTCCAAACGTAGCGGTTTCGTCCACTGCAACAAAATTTACATTTGATTCACCAGTTTATCTTTATCCAGATGAATATGCAGTAGTATTAACCACACCTTCAACCGCTTATACAGTACATGTTGCAAATTTAGGAGAAACGGTTAAAAATACGACAAGCACAAAAGTTTCACAACAACCAAATGTTTCAACATTTTATCAACCACAGAATTCTTCTGTATGGCAAGCAAATGTTGAAAAACAAATGATGTTTAAATTGAATCGGTGTAATTTCGATACTGGATCACATTCAGCATATCTGTCTGCAAATGCAGAACCACTTTCTGGAAATACTTCTGGAATCAATTATGATGTATTCAAATTGTCAACCAGTGAGTTGACATTTTCCAATACTGCAATTGCATATTCTTATAAAGGAATTCCTTCTACTGCAACCGTTGCATCGGATGCAAATAGAACTGCTCAAATAGATTCTACTTTTACAAGTTTTTCTGCAAATCGAAATATTACTCTTGCTTCACAGAAAAAAGTTGTTGCACCACTTATAACAACTGGGCCCGCAACTTATGCGGCAAATAATTATTATCTCCGTGCAATCATGACTTCAAATGATTCTAAAATTTCTCCTGCGATTGATACATCTAGAATAAATCTTATCACAGTTGAAAATTTGATTAATAGAGGATCTTTTGCAAATTCAGATATAGTTCTTACAAGTAATAGTGGTGCATATAGTAGTGCTCCAACTGCAACAATTTCTGGTGGAGGTGGAACAGGAGCAACTTTAACAGTAACTACTACTGGATCAAATCCTAATATCTATGTAACTGGATTATCAATAAATGCAGCAGGATCGGGATATTATGAATCTGCTACAATTGCATTTAGTTCGGGAACTGCAGCTGCAACTCTTCAAAGTGAATTGGGGTCATCTGGTGGTAATGCAAAATCAAAGTATATTTCAAGAAGAGTAACATTGGAAGATACTTTTGATGCACAAGATATTAAAGTTTTCATGAATGCATATAAACCAAAAGATACTGATATTAAAGTGTACTATAAGGTACATAATGCAGAAGATCCAGAGGACTTTGAAGATAAACCATATGTTCTTTTCACTCAGGAAACAGATGCAAATCTAATTTCTGCAAATGAATCAGATATTAAGTCCTATGTTTACAGGACATCGGCAAATAATATAAGTTATACATCAAGTGGTGTTACTTATGATAAATTTAAAACATTCGCAATCAAGATTGTTCTTGGTTCTGCTTCAACTGCGATTATTCCAAAAATCAAAGATATGAAAGCAATTGCATTGGATTTTTAAAATATGTTAGCTAGAACAGATGCATCGGGAATAGTGAGGGATTTAAATAATAATGCCCTTCTTGCAAACGATATTAGTGCTCGTCAAGCACAACGTGAAGAATTTCAAAGACGGCAACAGATGCATAATAAACTGAATGATATAAATATTATGAAAGAACAAATTCAAGAATGTTTGTTGCTTCGTGACGAAATACAAGAAATTAAACAAATGTTACTTAATCATATTCAGAGAGATAACCAATGGCATTCACAGGTGTAAACAGAGCTAACGTTGCAGTAACGGATACGTTTGATACGTGGAGGATTCGTACCAACGAAATCAATACTTCTCTCAATCAAGCGACCAGTGCAAACACTGCTGATAAAATTGTATGGCGTGATGATGCCGGATCTGCGAATCTTAATATATTAAACGCAAATACAACAATACTTACTCATACAGGATCTTCTGATTCTGCACTTTCAGTAGTTTCGGGTGTTGCTGCACAATCGGATGGAACATATGCATCGATTAAGACAACTGGTGGAATATATGCAACTTTATCTTCTAAATTTGCAGCAGACTTAACCATTGGAACAAATTTATCGGTTGAAGGGAATTCAACTTTAGGTAATGCTGCGACTGATACACTTACATTTACTGGTAGGGTTGCAACAGGCACAGATCTTCTTCCTATTGCAAGCAATTCATCGGATCTTGGAAGTTCTGCACTTCAGTTTGCTAATACTCACTTTCAAAAACAGACTATGGTTGGAAGTGGAACTGAGGGAGGAAATACATTAGGAATTACTGCATCGGCTCAATCAAATGTTGCTGTTGGAGTAATTAATAATTCTTTAACAACTGGCGGTCTTCTTTCTCTTTCTTCTTCATCTACTACTACTAATCCAAGAAATTTAGCACTAATCACTCAAAGTGGAGATGTAACAACTTCTGGTGATACTACTGGATTGAAACTTGCAATGACTTCTGGTAGAGGTATTTTCATCGATTCGGATGATACAGACGGAGAAGAAGCGTTTCAAATTGATTCGGAACAGCAAACTACAAATGCAGTTACAATAGATGCTGCAACTACCACTGCAACTGGAGCGCATTTTAATTTTGCTGGATTGACAACTGGTTCGGGTGTAGAGATTTCTTCTGCATCTGCATCAATGTCAACTGCTGGTGCTCTTTTAGAACTAAATCAGAGTCATGCATTAAGTTCCGCTGCAAATGTCGCAACTTTTAGTGTTGTTACAGCAGGAAATGGTGCATATGGTATTAAAGTAAATTCGACTCATGCAACTTCAAATGCATCGTTAAGAATAGATTCTGCTACAACAACTAAAAATATATTGGAAGTTAATGCATCTGCTTTAACTTCTGGTGATATAATGAATTTGAACTGCAAACACAACTGCAAAAGCAGTCACAGTTGCAAACAGTTCAGCAGATATTTTTACAGTAGAACAATCTGGTGATGTTGCAGTTGGAAGAGATTTATCAATCGGAGGAAACCTTTCGGTTCAAGGTACAACAACACAGATTAATACAACAACTACTCTTGCGAGAGATTCCTCAATCGTTCTTGGGGCTCAAAGTAATGTAGTAACAGGTGCAACTTATACTGCTGCAAGTCCAGCAGTTGTAACTTCTACTGCACATGGATTAAATGATGGACAAGTAATTTTTGTTGTTGCATCTTCTGGAACATCTAGTGGAACGGTTGGAGTTCCTTCTGAACAATTATTTACAGTTGCAAACAAAACTACCAATACGTTTGAAATAGAAACCATTGACGGAAATCTTGAATTAGAAGCCGGAACGGTTACAGGAACCGCTACTGGATATTTGGTACTTGATGGTACTGATGGTACTGCTGCAAATGCAGGAGATAATATTTTAATGTCTGAGGGAGTTGATGCAACAGGAGATTCAAACAGAACATTTTCGTGGGTTGGGCCACAGACAGATGCGGCAGTAGATGATGCAGGACTTGTAGTTCCTGGCAGCTCTGCAAAACATTACGTAAAATGGGATGATACGGACAATTATTGGAAATTAAATGATTCGGTGATGGTGCAATCTTCTGGACAGTTTGTATTTCCGAAAGGAACTACTGCTGATAAACC
>LULS01000044.1_pt1 | contig 18120 bp, 14 predicted proteins | sample 728101 | NCBI WGS metagenome assembly LULS01 (sample SAMN03860283, study PRJNA289734) | marine metagenome | biome: seawater column; feature: ocean; material: water; isolation source: Red Sea water column Station 108 - depth 200m | place: Saudi Arabia: Red Sea | collected 2011-10-15 | depth 200 m | reverse complement strand
GTCCTTGGATCCTTGCCACTCTTGGTTGCCATCAGACTGGCACCAAAAGCTGTTTGAACGCTTAATTCTTTGGCTGTTTTTTCGTCTAAACCGAGCGCCATTCCTGCTTGAGTCATGGATTGCATTAGTAAGAAAAAATAAGCAGGGCCGCTACCAGAAATTGCTGTAATGGCATCAATGAGCTTCTCTTCATTAACCCAGAAGCAATCCCCGACAGATGACAGTATGCTAGTCACTAAAGCTTTCTGCTCATCATTAACAGGCTCGTTTTGGAATAAGCCTGTAACGCCGTGTTGCATAAGAGCTGGTGTATTAGGCATTGTTCGAACCATAGGATAGTTACCACCAAGCCATCGGTTGATATCATTTACTCTTATGCCAGCTACAATGGAGATGAAAAGATGGTTTGGTTTAATTTTTTCTCTCAGTCCAATGCATACTTCTGAGAGGACTTGGGGCTTGACAGCGAATACTACGACGTCACAAACTTCTAAGAGCGAAGAGTTGTTTGTGAAGGTGGTTATATTGAGTTCTACCTCTCTTTTTCGTAATAACTCATCATTAGGGTCGCTTACCTTAATATTTTTCGAGTCATAGCCGTTGTTCAATAGTCCGCTAATCAGCGCGTAAGCCATGTTGCCAGCTCCAATAAATCCAATGACTGTTTGGTTTTCCATATAAAATATCTCACTTGTTAAAACTTAAGTTAATTCTACCGAAATTGGTTTAAATATAGAACAATAATGAAAACATTCCAACCAAAATTAATCATGATCGACTTGGACGGAACTTTAGTCGACAGTGTCCCTGATCTAGCATATTGCATAGATGAAATGATGGTAAAACTTGGTCTGCAAAAATGGGGTGAAACCCAAGTTCGTCATTGGGTTGGTAACGGTGTTCCTAAGTTAGTAGAGAGGGCGTTGACGGGAGAGCTTGATGGACAGCCAATAAGAGAAGTCTTTGATGTAGCCTATCCAATTTTTTTAGATCTTTATGAAGATAATAATGCTCAAAGGTCTTACTTGTATGATGGTGTTCGAGAAGGCCTAGATTACTTAAAATCTCAAGGGTATCAATTGGGCTGTGTCACCAATAAATTGGAGCAATTTACTCACCCGTTGCTCAAAGTGCTAGGTATTTTTAGTGATTTTAAAATAATAATTTCGGGCGATACTTTGGCCAAAAGGAAGCCGGATCCTATGCCATTGCAATATTGTGCTGAGTACTTTAATCTTAAGCCAGAAGATTGCCTCATGCTGGGTGATTCTGTTAGTGATGTTAAAGCAGCTCGGGCTGCTGGTTTTGATATTATTTGCATGTCCTACGGTTATAATCATGGTAACGATATTTCGGTTGAAAACCCTGATCTAGTAATAGATTCAATGAACCAGTTGAGTGACCATTTATAGTGAATTTTGATGACCAACATATTTGGCATCCTTATGCCAAAATTCCCAATACAGTACCTACATATTTAGTAGAATCTGCAGACAGTGTCTATCTTAATCTCGAAGGAGGTAGGCGAGTCATTGATGGTATGAGCTCATGGTGGTCGATGATTCACGGTTACAACAATCCTGCTCTTAACCAAGCAATAAAAGATCAAATTGATTGTGTTTCTCATGTGATGTTTGGAGGTTTCACTCATCAACCTGCTATTGATCTCTGTCAGCTTCTTATTCAAATAACGCCTCCTGGTCTTGACAAGGTATTTTTGGCAGATTCAGGTTCTGTTTCTGTAGAAATTTCCTTAAAAATGGCATTGCAATACTGGCACAATAAGGGTCGATTCGATAAAACACACTTCGTTACTCCTAGGGGTGGTTATCACGGCGACACTTTTGGAGCGATGAGTATTTGCGATCCAGAGAACGGAATGCACCATTTATTCCAGGGCGTATTACCTAAACATTACTTTGTCACAAAACCGAACATTAGAAACACCCCTGAAGCTCTTGCTGACCTTAACAAAGTCTTAAAGGAAAGCCACAATAAAATTGCCGCAATGGTTCTTGAACCAATTGTGCAAGGAGCAGGTGGTATGAATATTTATGAGTCAGAATATCTTAGAAAGGCTAGGTCACTCTGTGATGCCTTTGATGTACTCTTAATTGTGGATGAAATTGCCACAGGTTTTGGTCGGACAGGAAAATTGTTTGCGTGTGAGCACGCTCATATTTCACCAGATATACTTTGCCTAGGCAAGGCCTTGACTGGTGGTTATATGAGCATGGCAGCAACACTCTCAACTGCCGAAGTCGCTGAAACTGTTGGTGTGCTTATGCACGGTCCAACCTTTATGGGCAACCCTTTGTCTTGTTCGGTTGCAAATAGAAGTATTGATTTGCTGCTGAGTAGTGAATGGGAAAACAGGATATTGCAAATAGAAAACATACTGAAGTCTGAATTATTGCCATTACAAAAACAAAAATCGGTGTCGGATGTTCGAGTGATCGGTGCTATAGGTGTGATTGAATTTGAAAGTCCGCTTGATATGAAGGTAGTTCAGGAAAAATTGATTGAAAATGGGGTTTGGTTGAGGCCTTACGGTAAATTGCTCTATACCATGCCACCTTATGTTATAAATGACATAGAATTATTGACTATCACCAAGGCAATGACTGCAATCGCCCATAGTTCTTAATCTCTACATTCTCAAAATTTACCCAAAAACTTTTTCAAGGGCTAAGGTTAATTTAAGTAAATCTAATTTAATCTACAGGGTCAACATCTAAAAACCATCGAACCGACGAGCTAACTTTTATTTTTTCCAGGTGTTTATAAAAAGTTTTAATGACTCGGTGAAGTTGATTTCTATTTTTTGATTGCAAGTAAAGATTAAAGTAGTAGTAATTGGCTTTTTTCTCAATAACGGCGGGAACAGGTCCCCAAATTTCAACGGAATCAATATCGATATTATTAAGCAGTTCTGCAACTTCATTTAAGAATTTTTCTGCGTTATTTTTGTTTTTAGAGTTAGCACAAATTAAAGCCTGGTGTGAATAAGGAGGTAACTCAGTCTTTTCTCGCTCTTTTAATAATATACTGGCGTATTTTGTGTACTGTGAAGATCTAATAAAGTTGAATATTTTGTGATTTGGGTAGCGAGTTTGAATCGATACTTCGCCCTGATAATCACTTCTGCCAGCCCTACCAGAAACTTGAATTAAGAGTTGCGCTAAATGTTCCGTAGCCCTGAAATCCAGAGATAATAATCCAACATCTACGTCCAGAATGCCCACAAATGACAAGTTTGAAAAATCATGGCCTTTGGATAGCATTTGAGTGCCAACTATGATGCACGGTTTGCCTGAATTGATTTTTTCTAAGTGAGTTGCAAAAGCTCTTTTTCTTCGCGTAGTATCTCTATCAATTCTAATAATAGTTGTATCGGGGAAGTAAGACTCAAGGTTTTCCTCCAATCTTTCTGTCCCATAACCTAAGACTCTTAGAGTTTTTTGATGGCAGGAAGGGCAAGTGGATTCCGGCATTTTTTCAACGCCACAATGATGGCACTTCAGACGATTAATCTGACGATGATAGATAAGAGCAGAGTCGCAACGATCACATTCTGCTTTCCAATCACAATCTGTACAGTAAAACACGGGAGCATAACCACGACGATTGATAAACAACATAACTTGTTTATTGTCTTCAAGGTAATGTTTCATCTTTGCAACTAAAGGTACTGATAACGCTTCTGCTGTCTGATTTCGCATGTCAATTAAATTAACTTCTGGCATTATCGCCTGACCAGGACGAGAACTCAAAACAAGCCGTGTAAGTTTCTTATCGACCACATTTTTCAAGGTTTCTAGTGATGGCGTGGCAGTACCTAAAATTAAGGGAATGTTTGCTAGCTTTGCACGCATAAAGCTGAGATCTCGTGCAGAATAGCGAAAGCTGGATTGTTGTTTGAAAGAACCATCATGTTCCTCATCAACAACCACTAATCCAAGGTTTGGCATGGGAGTAAAAATTGCCGAACGTGTACCAAGAACGACTCCAGCCTCTCCATTTTTTGCCATTAGATAAGCGTCCAATTTTTGTGTTTCGTTTAATTGCGAGTGGACTGCAACGACCTTAGCTGTAACTCTCTCCTCAAAGCGAGCAATCATTTGCGGTGTTAGTCCAATTTCAGGAACTAATACAAGGATCTGTCTTCTAATACAAGGACCTGTCTTCCCTTCTTGAGTAGAGCTTGGGTGATGTTTAGATAGACTTCAGTTTTGCCGCTGCCTGTAACACCATGAAGTAAAAAACCGTGAAAATTATTTTCTGATTTTAAAACTGATTTAATCGCTTTCTTCTGTTCAGTTGTTGTATCAAACGTGACAGGAGATAGTGTATTTTTATGTGCACTTGTTTTTTTGATATCCGCTGGCTTTCCTTCTCTAAGATTTTTCGGAAGGGCGCTAGCCAAAACCTCACCGAGCGGATGGTGGTAATAGTTGGCTGACCAGAATAAAAAATCAAGTATTTCTTTTGATAGAAGGGATTTTTGGTCGAGTACTTTTTCAACTGGCCGCAGTTTTTCGAAGTCACTTTTCTGTTTATGTGACAACACAATAGCGGTTACTTTTTTTTGACCAAACGGAACTTTGACTCTTGCACCGATACTAACTTTTTGATCACACAGATAGTCAAATGTATTGTGCAAAGGAACGGGTATAGCTACTTCTATGATCGATGACAAAGTAAAATGCTTTAGGGATAAAATAACTATTTTATCAATATTCACAAGTCATGGTCGTTATTCAAAATATCATTAATGATGCAACCCTAGATCAGGAAAAACTCAAACTTACCTGCCAGCAATTTATGCAAGAGTTTGGTGTTGGTGATAGGGAGTTAGTGATTCGTCTTGTATCACCTAGAGAGATTCAAGATCTTAATAAAGAATATCGATCGAAAAATCAGATAACCAATGTTCTTTCTTTTGTAAGTGATATACCGCTAGAAATTGGAGAATCTATTTTAGGAGATGTGGTTATTTGTGTGGATGTGGTTCGAGAGGAGGCAGAATTAGGGGGTAAGGTTTTTTTAGATCATTTAATTCACATTGCTATTCATGGCATTCTTCACTTGTTGGGTTATGACCATGGAGATTTACCTTCAGCAAATAAGATGGAAGGAATTGAGATTGAATTCTTGAAAAAAATTGGGATTAATAACCCTTATCAATGATTTAACCATCAACCATTTCTCCTAAATTTTCCATTGCACGTAACTTGCCATCGATATAGTACATTCTTAAATGGTCTCTTTCCCATGGCGGGATTTTCGCTTCTTGCAAGATTTTTTTCAGTGATTGTGAGTGCTTTTTACCTTTTAGTTTGATGCGTTGCCCATCCTGACGAAAGCGCACCTCGAAATTAGGTAGATCTTTTAATGAGTCGTAATAACGACAAGACCTAATTGAGTTGGTTTGGTTTTCGTCAAAAAAATATAGCTCTTTATGATAGCGTCTAACCTTATAATGATGCCAGCTAACGACAGATTTTGCATCAGCCTTGGCATGAATTAGAGAAATAATTTCTTGCAAGACCTTGTCAGATGGAGAGAGTAATTCGTGCTGACTAATGTAGTGACGAATAACATTAACCATTCTTCTTTTTGGCAATTTAACTAAAGGGTTGACTTGTAATTTATCCTCAATAATGAGACTGTAATTATCAATATCTAGTAAAGCCAAATCGTGCATTAATTTGAGTGCTTCGGCCTGATGTTTAGCACTTCTTGAAATATTTTTTGTGAGATTAGTAAATACTGCTGCCAGTTTTGGTAAAAAATCAATCCTCAAAAGATTTCTTCTAAAGTTGATATTTTTATTACTATCATCTTCAACCCAGTCAAGATGGTTTTCTATAGCATAGTCTGTTATTTGCTGTCTTGAGATTGCCAAAAGAGGCCGATAAAGTTGTGAACCATGAATGGTTTTATTTTTCGGCATGGCGGATAAACCGGCAACGCCACTACCTCTGAATAATTGTAATAAAAGTGTTTCAGCTTGGTCGTCTTGGTGATGGCCAGTGCACAGTATTTCACCAGCCTTCAATTCAGACGTTAATGAAAGATAGCGCTTTTTACGAGCAATTTCTTCGACGTTAGATATATTTTCGATGAATATATCGACACTTTTAAAATTAATATCTGCTTTCTGGCAAAGGTCTTTGCAGAAAGCTTGCCATTGATGACAATAGTCTGAAAGATTATGGTTAATGTGTATAGCTCTCACTTTGCCAGGGTAGTGTTTGCTTAAGAAATGAAGAAGGACAACCGAATCGATGCCACCACTTAGAGCAACGACAATTTTTTTGTCGATTAAAAATTCGTCTTTATTCGCTAAATCTACCAAAGCTTAAAAGTTTTTTGTGTCTTTCTCTCAGAAGATCTTCAATAGAAACATCTTGTAAGGACTTCAACTCTTTAATAAGAGCTTTTTTAAGGAATTTGCAAGCCTTTTCCGAGTCTCTATGAATTCCACCCAGAGGTTCGGGAATAATTTTATCAATAAGTTTGTTTCTTTTTAGGTGTTTGCTGGTCATTTTAAGGGATTCCGCCGCTATATTTGCTTTAGAGGCATCTTTGTAGAGAATAGATGCACAACCTTCAGGGGAGATGACCGAATAAATGCTATATTCAAACATCATGGTTGTATCTGAAAGTCCAATTGCGAGCGCTCCACCAGAACCGCCTTCGCCAATAACGACTGCTATGATGGGTGTTTTCAATGTAGACATTTCGTATAAATTTCTTGCAATAGCCTCACTCTGGCCACGTTCCTCTGCGCCGATTCCAGGATAAGCGCCAGGAGTATCAATAAAGGAAATGACTGGCAGTGAAAATTTTTCAGCCAACTTCATTAGTCTTAGTGCTTTACGATAACCTTCGGGTCTGGTCATACCAAAGTTATGAAAAATTTTTTCTTTTGTAGAGCGACCTTTTTGTTGTCCTATAAACATAAAATTGAAATCATCCATTTTAGCGATCCCGCCAACTAAAGAATGATCATTAGAAAACGCACGATCACCATGCAATTCAGTAAATTCATCAAAAATATTTTCTATGTAATCTAATGTGTAAAGTCTTTTGGGGTGTCTTGCAAGTTGAGAAATTTGCCAATCTGAGAGAGAAGAAAATATTTTTTTTGTTAGTACCTCGCTTTTTAATTTAAGTGAGTCCATTTCTTTGGCGATATCCGCGTCATCTTTGACACTCTCGAGGGCATCAATCTTATCTTCCAGTTCAGCAATGGGCTGTTCAAAATCAAGATAATTTAAGTTCATTTAATCATCAAAATGGTAGAGAATAATTAATTGTGATTATAGCAGATGCTATGGATATAATCTGTCAATGGACTGGTTAACACTGCTCTCACTAACCTTTGCAACTTTCGTTTATGCAATTTCACCTGGGCCAGGTTTATTTGCAGTTTTAGCAATTTCAACAAGATACGGAGCGATGCCTGCGATGTGGCTCTCATTTGGCCACACTGTTGGTGATATTATTTATGTCACCGTCGCCATGTTGGCCCTCAGTGCACTGGCTGAGATAATTAGTAATAGTATGCTATATGTCAAAATTTTCGGTGCCTCTTATTTGATATATATTGGTTATCAGCAGTGGCGCTCAAAAGGCGTAAGTTTTGAACAATCGAATAAAAAAGAGTCAATATTGAAGTTGTTATTAGCGGGATTTATTGTTGGCGTAACTAACCCAAAAACCATTATTTTCTATTTATCATTTCTTCCGATTTTTGTTGATCTTAATAATTTAACAATTGCAACTGAAGTGCAGATAATTGGTGTTATAGGGTTTACTGTTTTCTTTGTACTGAGTTTAGCCAATGTATTGGGTCTTAAACTTCGAAAACATATTGAAAATCCGGCAGTCATTAAGCGGGTCAACGAAGTAACCGGTATAACGATGATTTTGGTTGGTATTTTTGTAGCACTCTATTAATTAGATGGATTGAAGAATGATTTTTATTCACTAATTCATAATAACTAAGTGATAGCTTCAATGTCGCGTTCATTTAGGTCCTTCATTATTGCTGTGCGCATCTCGTCAGTAAAATCAAACCAGTCAAATATTTCATGCATGTGTCTTTTGCAGCCAACACAGTAGTTATTATGATTATATTTACAGATACTTACACATGGACTTTTGATCTGCCTTAATTTGTTTTGCTCATTCATAGTGGGGGATTATAAATTACAATCAGTTTTCAACAGAAAAATTCATGTATTTCTTTTCTTTATTGAAGCGGCAATTAAATTAAGAGCGCAGCTTCTCATTATCTTTATCGTAAGATGCAGTCATCGATACGTGACACTTTCTAGTACCTAATGAAGTGTCAACGGTGAGTTTGGTTCCTTCCTTGCAATGTTCTGGCTTAAGGTAGGCAAAGGCAATGCTGTGACCTACCCGATAACCATAAGCACCACTGGTAATAATCCCACTCAGTTTTTCGCCAAAAAAGACGGCCTCATTTCCAAAACATTCTGCAGGAATTTGGTCGTCAAATACAAGGTATGCTAGTTTTGTATTGATGCCATTATTTTTTCGTTCACGTATATTGTCTAAACCGATAAAGTCTCTACTAAGGTCAAGGAATCTTTCCATTCCTGCCTCTAGGGCAGAAATCTCTTCTGTAAACTCTGCACCATAAGCACGGTACATTTTTTCCAATCGCATGCTATTAAAGGCCTGACCGCCAAAGTCCCGTAATCCATACTGTTCACCCATTTCCATTAGGGATTCATAGATCGAGATGAGTTGCCAGCTTGGCATATGCAGTTCCCAGCCCAATTCACCAGCGTAGGATACCCGCATCGCGAAAACAGAAGCGGAGTCAATTGTAATGTTTCTACAACTCAACCAAGAAAATCCTTTATTGCTGAGATCTTCTCGTGTACATTGTTCTAAAATTTGACGGGCATTCGGTCCAGTTAAAAGTAACCCACCCCAGCTCTCTGTAATATCTTCGATTTCAACTTCGTATCCATCAGAGTGCCACTCTAACCACTGATAATCTTTTACTTGCGAACCTATAGCACCCATCAATATAAAGTGTTCTTGGTTAATACGGCTGATGGTTTGTTCCGCCATAATGCCACCATTTGGAGCATGAAAAAGAGTCAAGCCGATTCGCCCATCTTTCGCAGGTAGTTTATTGCAGGACAGTTGATCTAAAAATTCAAAAGCATCTTTTCCAGTTACCTTAAATTTTGCAGTTCCGCTTATATCGCTAACACCACAGTAGTTTTCAACGGCAGCACACTCCAGAGCAACGGCCTCGTGAGCCTCACTATGAGCCCAGGTATGACTTTCTTTTATAATATTTTCTGTTGTAAACCAAGCGGGTTTTTCAAATCCCGTATTGACAATGTGAACTGCACCCTTCTGTGACAATACTGTATGCAGCGCACTGACTTTAATTGGTCTTCCATGTGGCCTATTTTCATTAGGTACAGCCATTGCATACATCCTTTCGTAAGACTCGATTGCGCGAGTAATACAGTATTTCTTGTCCGCCCAAAGATCAAATCGCCGAGAATCTAATGAAGCCATATTGAGTTCAGTTTGTCCATGCACCATCCATTGTGCAAGGTATTTACCAATACCGCCTTGAGCAATACCGATACTGGCACCGCATAAATTCCAAAAGTTTCTTAACCCTTTGGCTGGACCAACAAGTAGATTGTCATCTGGTGTATGGGTAATGAGTCCATTAATGACGCTGCTAATTCCAACCTCCTTGAATAAAGGCACAATCTCCATACATCGTTCTAGAAAGGGCATAAGTCGTTCTAGATCTCCTTCAAATAACTCTCTATCAAACGACCAATCTAATCCTTTTAATGCCCAGGGCTTGGATCCTCTTGTCTCATATGGGCCAATCAAAAATCCGTTACCCTCTTGACGAATATAAGAGGCGGCTATAGAGTCACGGGTGACAGGTAGTTCTTTTTTTAGTGCAGCAATATCCGGATGATTATCAGTAATCAAGTACTGATGTTGTAGGTTAACTAAGGGTACATAAGAACCAACCATTTCACCAATCTGGGGTGAGAAGCAACCGCCAGCATTAACAACATGTTGTGCGATGATATTTCCTAATTCAGTGACAACTTCATATTCACCGTTCGATAGAATATTGATATCAATGACTCGGTTAAAGTTGCTTATCTGGGCGCCGGCTTTTTTACCGAGTTGTGCCAATTGCGTTACAACAGTAGTCGGGTCAACATGGCCATCGTTAGGCGTATATAAGATGTTACGTGCATTATCAAATCTCATCATTGGATTGATGGTTGAAGCTTCATCTTTCGAGACAAAATACATTTCACATCCGATATGGTTTGCTTTACTTATAACGTGACGAAACCATTGCTCCTCAACTTCGGTATGTCCCACCCTTAAAGAACCAGTTTTGTGAAATGATGATGGAAGTCCAGTTTTTTCTGGAAGAATTTGATCGTAAAGCTTTATCGTATATTCATGAATATGAGAAAGTGTGTGGTTGCCATTAAAATTTGGACATAGACCTGCTGCATGCCATGTTGAACCACTCGTAAGCTCTCCTTTTTCAACTAACACTATATCAGTCCAGCCCTCTTGCGTTAGATGGTACATAAGGTTAACACCTAGAGAGCCACCACCAATAATTACTACTTGAGCATGTGTTTTCATATTAGCTGTATTTATAGTGGTTTTCGTCCAATAGCTTTACGGGTTAACTGAATGTCAAATTTTTCACGCAACACCTTGTCAATTCGGTCACTAATATGATTTGGGAAGTACTCTGACAGTATTTCTTTCTTTTCTTTGATTGCTTTTTCCAATATAACAGGTTTACCCATATCAGCCCAGTCATTGGGGCTTTCTCTATCACTGAGTTCTGGATAGATGTATTCACTTTGCATGACATTAAGGGTTTGTTCAGCGCCTAAATAATGGGCTTTATTATTCAAACAAACATCTTCAATAATATCAAAACAAAGGGACTCCTCACTCTCATCACTGAAACCCTTGGTCATTCTTAAGGAGGCACCTAGTAAATCATTGTCTAGTAATAAACTTTCAGGGCATGTGCCTAAAAGACTTGCATACATTCCTGCCGATTCATAAATAATGTTGGCACCAGCTATAGCAGTCACCACATGTGTTGAGGCGCGTTCTGAACCTGCCTGAAAGTCTGGGAATTTTGAATCCGTCATACCTGCCGCCGTACCTGTTGGCAGGTCAAAATAGTTACCCATTTGTGCGCAAGCTGCTGATATCAAACCTTGTTCGGGCGAACCTCCACACATGGCACCGGTACGTAAATCGGATACAAATGGCCAAGTACCAAGAATTGCAGGTGCGCCAGGTTCGATTGCATTAACGTAGACCAAACCGCCAAGACACTCGGCCCAGGCTTGCGATACCACGCCAGGTAAAAGTGCTGGAGCCGTTGCCCCAGCTTGGGCAGCAGACAGAAGTAGGATGGGCATGCCGCCTTCAACACCGACACGCAAGCACTCCAAAGACTCTTCCGCAAATTTCATTGGTGGTACAACAAAACAGTTACTCATACTAACAAAAGGACGCTGACGCCATTTATCCTCACCACCAGCAATGATATGAAGCATCTCAAGACCATCAGTGACATGAGGTGACTCGGTAAAACTCACACCAATGTGTTTTTGCGTACCCATCACCGTGCAATAAACTGCGTTTTGATCCATCACTCGTGGGTCTTCTATATCACGCAGCACGCAGGTTCTTTGAAACATATGGATATGCTCGCATTTATTTGCAATTCTGGCCATATCATAAAGATCTTGGCTGAACGATTCCCTATATTCATTGTTCTCAGGGTCGGCAATCAGGACTGCAGCACCCGCAGTAGAGAAATGAACTTTTGATTTACTCAAATCTAAATCATATTGAGGAGATTGGCCGTGAAGGGTCAAACTATGTTGCGCTAATTTCATAGCCTTTTTAACCACTTCTTTTGGCATTCTCAGCCTGCCATCATCACCCATGATTGCACCAAACGCAACACAGGTTTCAATACAATGTGGAGTTGCGTCAGCAAAACCAATCTCTTCAAGGATGCGGTAAACATTAACTTCAATTGCTCGGACTTGCTTATCACTCAGTGGCTTGTACCTGCCACCAATCTCACCAGGCTTAACAGGCTTCTCTTCTTCAGTTAATGGGGCGCTTCTTAAGGCAATCCTTGCCTCTCTTCCTCCCGATTTTCTTCTGGTCATCTGATTAATCCGAGTTGAGTTCTGTTTGAGGCATTTTGATACGAAATTTAATCGCTGTCAATCATTTTTTTTAACTTAATTATTGCATTATTCTATAACATATATTGTTGAAATATCTTAAGCATGGGCAACAATGGTTAGTAATGAATTATTGACTGATTACAGCGACCTACGTCAAGCTGTTAGAAATGCGCGTGTGCTAAAGGAGCAAAAGGCATTATCAAATTTAATCAATTTAGATAAGACTAGTGTCGAACAAAGAACAGTAATTAGTCAGAAAACATCTGATTTGATTACAAAATTACGCCAAACTAAAAAACCCGATTTGTTGTCTCAGTTTATTGCTGAATATAATTTAAATTCCGAAGAGGGACTCTCATTGATGACTTTAGCTGAGTCTTTTTTACGAGTTCCTGACAACAAAACTAGAGACAAGCTTTTTTCAGATAAGATTTCAAATAAGCCCTGGGCAAAACACTTGCAGGGCGGAAAATCTTCTGTAGTGAGTATTGCAACTATCGCTCTTAGTGTTGCAGATATGATGATAAGTCATGGACATAACGATTCCATTAAGGATCGAATTAAGCATGCACTAGAGATTTTATCAAGACCCGGTATTCGATTCAGTACAGGCAGTGTGATGAGATTTTTCGGAACCCAATTCGTTTTTTCAGAAGACATAGAGAGCGCCTTAGCTGTTGCTAATCAGGATGTCCATTCTTTCGATATGTTAGGAGAGGCAGCATGGACAATGACCGACGCAGATCGATACTTTTTAGCATACAAAAATGCCCTGATTGCGATTGGAGAAAATAATAAAGGAAGTGATATTTTTTTAGCAGATGGAATATCTGTAAAACTCTCCGCACTTCACCCGACCTATGATTTTATGCATAAGGAACGCATTAAAAAAGAATTGGTTCCAAGGCTCTTGACTTTGATTGAAATCGCACAAAAATTCAATGTTGCCATCAACATTGATGCAGAAGAGTGTGGTCGTTTGGATATATCACTCGATGTTATTAGTGACATTGCCAGGAGTATTGCGCACTCAAAATGGCAAGGTTTTGGAGTTGTGGTTCAGGCATACCAAAAACGCGCCCCTTATGTTTTGGATTGGCTCTATGAGTTAAGTAAACAAAACGATTTAAAGTTAATGGTTCGTTTAGTGAAGGGGGCATATTGGGATAGTGAAATCAAGCAAGCCCAAGTATTGGGTGATGTTGATTATCCGGTATTTACCAAAAAATCAAATACCGACTACTCCTTTCTGGCTTGTGCGCAAAAGTTGCTTGAAATGAGGGATTGTATTTATCCACAGTTTGCTAGTCACAATGCACATACTCTTATAAGTGTATGTGAGATTGCAGGCGACAATGTCGGCTTTGAGATCCAACGTCTTCATGGTATGGGCGAATCACTTCACGAGCTTTTATCAAGTCAGTACCGGGTTTTGTCGAGAGTATATGCTCCGGTTGGAAGTCACAAGGACTTGTTGGCCTACTTGATGAGACGCTTACTTGAAAATGGCGCTAACAGTTCATTTATCAATCACTTGTTTGACCAAGACATCAAACCAGAACATTTAGCCTGTGACATTTTGAGTCACGTCGAACAAGATCCAGAACACTCTCATCCAAGTATTCCTTTGCCAAAAGATATTTATAAAAAAATTCGACAAAATTCCAGCAGTATATTGCTCTCAGAACAGGATGAAGTTGACCGTTTGTTCGAAAAGCAGCAGCCATGGTTGGAACATAAATGGCAAGCCAAATCGATTATCTCTGCTGATTGTGTGGATGATGCAATGAGTCACAAGGTAATCAATCCTGCTGACTTTAGTGACAATATGGGTGATGTTATTTACGCTACCCAAAGACAACTGGATGAGAGTTTGAACAGGGCCCAAGAAGCCTTTAAAGAAAAAAGAAATAATCAGTTGATTATTCAAAGTTTAGAGCGTGCAGCTGACCTATATGAGTCGAATCAAGCGGAGCTTATGAGTTTGGCGATGAGAGAGGCAGGGAAAACCTATCAAGATGCTATAGATGAGGTGCGTGAAGCAGTTGATTTTCTTAGATATTACGCAAACTTGGCACAAAAGGTTATTCCCAACAAGCGTGAAGCTTTAGGTATCTTTGTATGCATCAGTCCCTGGAATTTTCCTCTGGCAATTTTCACAGGTCAAATCGCTGCTGCACTCTCTGCAGGAAATGTTGTGATTGCAAAGCCTGCAGAAAGTACTTCTCTGATTGCTTACCGAGCGACACAGTTATTGTTAGAAGCTGGTATACCATTGGGTATTTTGCAGTTGGCTTTAGGTGAGGGTCCAGATGTGGGTTCTTATCTTGCAAGTCATCCAAGTATTGCCGGTGTTGCCTTTACTGGCTCAACTCAGGTGGCCAAGCTCATTAAGCACAATTTGGTTGTGAACGGAAATGCCAAGGCAAGAGTTATTGCAGAGACAGGTGGTTTGAATGCCATGGTCGTCGATTCAACAGCGCTCAGTGAGCAAGTCACTCGAGATGTTCTAGATAGTGCTTTCAAAAGTGCGGGTCAACGATGTTCAGCGCTAAGAATACTGTTGATTCAGGACGAATGTTTTGATGAAACTGTCTCTATGATAAAAGGAGCTATGCTTGAATTAAAGCTCGGAGATCCAAAGTATCTTTCAACCGATTGCGGTCCGGTGATTAATAAAGATGCAAAAACGAAACTTCAAAATCATATAGATCGATTAAACACACAAAATAAAGTCATCGCAGCAGTCAATAATGAACTCAGTGATGGTTACTACGTTGCTCCAACGATTATTCAACTCGACAGCATAGATGAAATCAATGAGGAGTTCTTTGGACCAATTCTTCATGTGATTCGCTATTCAAGCGATAATTTGATGGACACGATTGATCGCTTGAATGCAAAAGGCTATGGATTAACATTTGGTATTCATTCGCGAATAAAAAAACAGGTAGATGAGATTACATCGAGAGTCAATGCAGGAAATATCTATGTAAACCGCAATCAAGTTGGTGCCATTGTCGGTTCACAGCCTTTTGGTGGAGAAGGATTGTCCGGTACTGGACCGAAGGCGGGCGGTCTGCACGCACTTCATGGCTATAGCCGTAATTTGCAGCATGGAAAAACAAGCGAACAAATTATGAAGCTATATGATGGCCATGTTGAAGTCAACAGTTTGATTAAACCATCTCTTTCATTTGATGAAAAATTTATAAAAAAGCTTCGGCAAGAGTTTTTTTCCATAGATGTTCAATTTTTTGAATTCTTGCATGAAACGGTTAATACCTATGCATTAAAGCACAGCTTGCCTAGCCCTACGGGAGAAACAAATGAGCTCAGCTATCAAGCGAAGGGCGCTGCACTGTGTCTTGGACCAAGCTCGGCTGATGCTCTCATACAAACTATTATGGCGTTGGCTCTAGGCAATAGCGCTATCAGCTTAATAACTCAAAAGAATTATTCTTCTCTGATCAAGTTAGGTTTTACTAAAAACAATATTTTTAGATTAATAAACGGTCCAAATTCAAATCTTTTTAACAGTAAAAAATACGACACAATACTCTATTTTGGTGACCTGTTGTCGGTTGAACGGGAGCTAGAGAACAAGCGCGAAGAGATAATCCCAATTATGAATTCGATTTATGAACCCTGGCAATTAGTTAAGGAAAGAGTAATAACTATAGATACTACAGCATCTGGCGGAAATGCTAATCTTTTAGCACTCTGATTTTTTGAGATTAATTACTATATATTTGATAATCTTTCAGCAAGACGTCTTAGAACGCTTTGTGTTTCTTCCCAGTCTATACAACCATCAGTAACAGAAACACCGTACTTCATATCATTTTGATTGTCCAGTATTTTCTGATTGCCAGAGAACAAATTACTTTCTAACATAATGCCAAAAATTGATTTGTTTCCAGCGACAATTTGTGTACTAATCTCTTCAACTACGTTGCCTTGAAGTCGATAGTTCTGATTAGAGTTATCGTGAGAACAGTCCACCATAATCCTTTCAGGTAAATCATTTTGCTGGAGAAGTTTTTCACAACGCTCAATATCTTCACTATGGTAGTTTGGTTTAATGCCACCCCTTAGAATAATATGTGCTGACTTGTTACCTTTTGCCTTAAATGTTGAAATTTGTCCCTTGTCATTGATTCCCAAAAAACTTTGAGGAGAAGAACAGGCTTTGATTGCATTGACGGCCATTTTGAGATTTCCATCGGTACCATTCTTAAAACCAACTGTCATAGAAAGACCGCTTGACATTTCACGATGCGTTTGTGATTCAGTTGTTCTTGCACCTATCGCGCACCAAGAGATGAGATCTGCCAGATATTGAGGGGTAATTGGATTTAGAGCTTCTGTGGCCGCTGGTAGGCCTAAGTCCGCTAACCAGGTTAAAAATTTGCGACTTTGATAAAGACCTTTGTCGACATCAAGTGAATTATCCATATCAGGATCACTAATCAAGCCTTTCCAGCCAATTGTGGTCCTTGGTTTTTCAAAATAAACTCTCATCACTATACAAAGCGATTCCTTTAATTCTTCACTAAGGGTTTGCAATTTATGTGCGTATTCTTTTGCGGCCTCAAGGTTATGGATTGAACAGGGTCCGACAATCACCATCAATCTAGAATCTTTTCCTGAGAGTATATCGCTCACTACTTTGCGACCAGCCATAATATTTTTCTTACCCTTTTGGGTGATTGGCAATTTTTTACTGAGATCATTAGGGGAAGTTATAACAGCTTCACTGGCAATATTAGTGTTGTGAATTTGACTATTCATGCAAAGTGTCTACTAGTTAATTTAATTTATTGGTGATTTTAAACATAACTTACACTATTATGTTGCAGAGATAAGATAATATGAACATTAAAAGTCCTCAAGATTAGATAAAAATATAGAATTGCCTTAATTAATAATGAACGAATTGTTAAAAGACTTCACTTTTGTGGTTGACCTAAATATTGAATGGGGGGATATGGATGCTCTTCAACATGTCAACAATATTGAATATTTCAAGTATTTTCAAGCGGCTCGAATTGCCTATTTTGAAAAAATTGATTCTGAAAGTGTTTTGGGAGAAACAAGAATCTCATCGATCCTGGCATCAACGCAATGTAAGTTCATCTACCCTCTTGCCTACCCGGATAGTATTTCTGTTGGAGTGAGAGTGGACTCAATGGCAGACCAGTACTTTACAATGAAATATGCTGTTGTTAGTCACAAGCACCAGAGACTGGCCGCTATTGGTGACGCTAAAGTGGTAATGTTTGACTATGTTAATAATAAAAAGGTCTCTATTCCTGATGAGATCAGAAAGACGATCATTGGTTTTGAAAAATTCGTTGATGAAATAGTCGATCAAGACTAGTGCCCACAAATTCAGCCGCTTGCTGGCCAGAACACCTACACACACTTAACAAAGCATTTGCTGGCAATGTGTGGCTGAAAATTGGGAGGGTAGAAACTCGCCTGAAATGAGTTGTTAGTCTGCGCAGTTGATGAGTAATAAGCTTTAAACTACAAGCTTCATTTACTTTCCCAGATAGCTTCCTTGATAGCCGGAATCAGCATCGATGGAGTAGGCCAATCTTCGCAATGCTGATAGCGGTGGGCAAGGCGGATTATCCCTGTTTGATCAACGACAAATTCACCTGGTAACTGCCATGGGCTATCTACCAATCCCCCGTCTGTACCGTGACGTGACTTCTGCAATTGGGCACCAGTCTCATAATCGATTCGTAGGTACTCTTCGGGCGCATCATAGATGATTTGAGAGGGTTTGCCTTCCAACAAGTCGTAGGCTTCATAGACACTA
>LULS01000050.1_pt1 | contig 18313 bp, 20 predicted proteins | sample 728101 | NCBI WGS metagenome assembly LULS01 (sample SAMN03860283, study PRJNA289734) | marine metagenome | biome: seawater column; feature: ocean; material: water; isolation source: Red Sea water column Station 108 - depth 200m | place: Saudi Arabia: Red Sea | collected 2011-10-15 | depth 200 m | reverse complement strand
ATTTTTTTCAGATAAAATTGGTATCTTTTTGCCAGGAATATAATTTCCAATTTTATAGGATCCGTCAACTTCCAAGACGCAATCGATAATATTTTCATCGAGTCCAATACCTACCATTAGACCTTTGATGCGAATCTGGATAACTTCAGAACATCCTTTTAGATTTTTTTTGAGTTGTTCTTCGATGTAGTTGCCCATCTCAATAACATTATTAAGGATAGCCTCTTCTTCAAAAACATCTAAAACGCTCAAAGCAACCTTACAGACCAATGGGTTGCCTCCAAAGGTTGAACCATGAGTCCCAGCTATAAGCATATCAGAGGCCCTTCCTTTTGCAAGGCAAGCTCCAATAGGAACTCCATTGCCAAGCCCTTTTGCCAAACACAGCACATCGGGAGTGAGACCATTGTGTTGGTGGGCAAAGAGTTTTCCGGTACGGCCCATACCTGATTGTACTTCATCCAAAATCAACAGCCAATCGTTCTTTTCACATATTGCCTTGACTTCATTTAGATAGTTTTGCTTAGGAATAATGACACCGGCCTCGCCTTGGATAGGCTCCAACATCACAGCGACAATGTTTCTATTATCACTGTATTGCTCGATGGCTTCGATATCATCAAAATCGACATGTATGAATTCACTCATTAGGGGTGAGAATCCGGCTTGAACTTTACTGGTCCCTGTCGCAGAAAGCGTCGCCATGGTACGACCATGAAAGCTCTCTTTTGCGGTCAAAATAACTGGCAAGTCTATAGCTTTTTGTCGAGCGAATAGTCGAGCAATCTTGATCGCCGTTTCGTTGGCCTCGGCACCAGAATTAGAGAAAAACACTTTATCCATGTCGGCTAAGTTACATAATCGTGCTGCAAGCTCTTCTTGGTGCTCAATAAGATACCAATTCGAAGTATGCAAGAGTTTTTGTGATTGTTCTATAATACTTTCAGTGATTTTGGGATGACAATGACCAAGATTAACCACACCAACCCCAGAAAGTGCATCAAAATACTTCTTTCCTGAAGTATCAGTGAGCCAGCAACCACTTCCGCTAGCGAAGGTCACATCGAGAGGTGAATAGTTTGACATTAAATTTGACATAGTTATTCCAAAAAAAATAAAAAAGCCCCATAATGGGGCCTTTGAAATTCAGTTGAATGCATTATTACTGCAATCGCGGCGCCATTGAAATAGCTGTCAGAAGAAGAAGTCTTCGAACCAAAAAATTTCTTAAAAGCTTTACAGTACCCAGCATCTCTGTTTCAAAATATTAAAAGAATAATTATATCCTAGTCTTGAGATTATATTTTTCTGAAATTCTATTAAAAAAATAGATAAAAAAGTCAACATTTGTTTGAACTTTATGACACAATAGAGTTGTTTTTATTTATATTTTATTTCATTTAATTTAGGAGTAAAAATGCAATTAAACATCTCAGGCCACCATCTCCATATCACTCCAGCTCTCAAGCAACATACAAACCAAAAACTCTCAAAAATTAAACACCACTTCGACCAAGTCATGAACGTCAACATGATTTTGGAAGTTCAAAAAGACGTTCAAACAGCTGAAGCTACGATTCACGTGAGGGGTGCTGATTTATTTGCAAAGGCCGAAAGTCATGACATGTATATATCCATCGACAAACTCATCAATAAGCTGGATTCACAAATACTAAGGCACAAAGAAAAACTACATAGCCACAGAGGCTAGCCCATATAAATTATAATATGTCCATTTTTTGCATGTCGAGCTTAGCTTGACGTGTTATTGTTAATCACGGACTATCATTATGGCTGAAATTGAAATCACCTCTTTCGAAGAGTGCCTACAAAATTTAATGACCGCCCTAGAAGCTTCAAACCATGAGGAGGCTAAAGAACAACTTAAGGATTTACATCCAGGTGAAATTGCACTCCTTCTGGAGGCTATAAAACCAAAGGACCGGAGTGTTATTTGGCCAGGCATAGAGATCTCTATACAGGGCGAGGTGCTAAAGGAGGTCAACGAGGATGTTCAATCCCAGTTGATCGATGAGATGTCGGTTGACGCCTTGGTTAAGGCAACCGAAAACCTGGATACCGACGATCTCGCTGATATTGTTCCAAATCTTCCGGAATCGGCTGTCCATAGCCTGCTGCTGACATTGGATTACAAGCACAGAGAACACCTCAACAAGGTCCTCGAATATCCTGAAGACTCTGCGGGTGGTTTAATGAATACTGACTTCATTACAGTCAGACCGGACGTCACCATTAGTACTGTTATTCGTTACCTAAGGCTGCTTAAGGAGATGCCTGTCGATACAGACCAGGTGTTTGTTGTTGATCGGAATTTTACCTATCTGGGCTCTCTTCCTATATCAACCATTCTTACAGAGGAACCTGAAGAGGTCATCATGTCGCTCATCAATAGTGATTTTTCAACGCCAATCCATGCCGACACAGATGAAGCCGAAGTGGCACTCCTTTTTGAGCAAAGAAATTTAATTTCCGCCCCAGTGATTGACGAAAAAAATCAATTGGTTGGAAGGATAACGATCGATGATGTGGTTGATGTTATCCGAGACCAGGCCGAACACTCGGTGATGTCAATGGTTGGTCTTGATGAAGATGAGGACGTTTTTGCACCAATTATTCAAAGCACAATGCGTCGCAGTATCTGGTTGGGCGTGAACCTGGTGACTGCATTTATTGCGGTATATTTTATTGGTTTGTTCGAGGCAACATTACAGCAAAAAATTGCCCTAGCTATTCTTATGCCTGTAGTGGCCAGTATGGGCGGTATTGCTGGCACCCAAACCTTAATCATTGTGACTAGAGGTATTGCAACAGGTAGGGTGACAACAGCTAATATCAAGTCCTTAGTCAACAAAGAGGTTGCGGTTAGTGGATTGAACGGCGTTATTTGGTCGATTGTCATTGCTCTGGCGACCTATTATTGGTTTGATGATGTTGTTTTGAGTGTTGTCATTGGTATGGCTATTATTGTTAATTTAGTTGTAGCCGCATTTTCGGGAGCGTTTTTACCATTATTGCTGACCAAACTTAGAATTGACCCAGCCTTGGCGGGGGGAGTCATACTGACTACCATCACTGATGTGATTGGCTTTGTTGCCTTTTTAGGCTTGGCGGCATTGGTTATCTAAGCCCAAGGCGTCAAACTCCTACTAAGAGGTTCATGTACGAATAATTGTTAAAAACCTTATGAAGCTTGTATATACTCATGAAAATCGCTTGATGGTTCTAAATGTAGGTTTGGCTCCGATCGATACATGGCCAGAAGTATGGGTTGTAAATGATGACGATTTTGAATCATCGATGAAGATCATTGAGTCGCTTGAAGATGAATCTCAGAAAGAGATCTGGCAGTGTCGCGAATGCCTTGAAATGAACGATGAATCGTTCGACTATTGTTGGAACTGCAAGCGAGATAAGTCTTGATATTTCAACAATAACTATTTGGATGATATCATGGAGCTTAATTTATGAATGTTTTTCATCTAGCGTATACCGTTGCCGACCTTGATTCTGCAAGAAGCTTCTATGGTGAACTTTTAGGGTGTGAAGAGGGTAGAAGCACAGAAACCTGGGTTGACTTTAATTTTTTTGGAAACCAGCTCTCGCTTCATGTTGGAGAGGTTGTGAAAAGAAATAAAACTACTTCAATGGTGGAGGGCATCTCCGTTCCTGTACCCCACTTTGGTTGTGTTCTTGATTGGAATAGTTTTAATGATTTGGCTGACAAACTCGTCTCAGCAGGTATTGAATTTATTGTGAAACCAAATATCCGATTTAAAGATTTACCAGGAGAGCAGGCGACCATGTTTTTTGAGGACTATTCTGGTAATGCGATTGAACTTAAGGCATATCGAAACGCCTCCGAAGTTTTTAGTAAATAATTCATTATGAAGCCCGTAAATGTTTGAAGTATTAAGCACCGAAACAATAATCGCTTTTGTTACCGCCTCGGTAATATTAAGTCTGGTTCCAGGTCCCGACAATATCTTTGTCATGAGTCATTCAGCTCTAAAGGGTTGGAAGATTGGTTTTTACACCACTCTTGGACTATGTACAGGCTTAATAGGTCACACAGTCCTTGTTGCGATAGGTGTTAGCGTTATCTTTCAGACTAGTGCAATTGCTTTTAATGGACTGAAAATCATTGGTGCTTTCTACCTTCTTTATCTTGCATGGCTTGCGGTTCAAAACAAAGAGTTAAATTTAGGTGGAACTGACAAAAACAGTACCAATCGATCCTACTACTTTACTGGTGTTGTTATGAATCTAGCCAATCCAAAAGTAGCACTCTTTTTTTTGGTTTTTCTGCCTCAGTTTGTAAATATCAGTTACGGTAATATCAACGTCCAAATATTTTTACTTGGACTGTTATTTATTCTTAGTGCGCTTTGTGTCTTTACCTTGATCGCATATTTAGCTAGTTTTCTTGAAAACTTCCTTAAGCAATCAAAAACGATCAACAAGAACCTAAACTTACTGGCAGCTTTAGTGTATTTTGCTCTTGCAATTAACCTATTTTTTGTAACCTGGTAGAAGGGATTAATTTGAATGAATATTAAAGCCATAATCTGTGACTACAAACCCCATACTGAAGATATCTGTGCAATAAGATACGAGGTTTTTGTTGGCGAACAAAATGTTCCAGAGGAGCTCGAAATTGATGGCCTCGATGGTGAGGCGAAACTCGAGGACTTGGGATTGGAAAGATGATTATGAAAGAGCTGATTAAGTGGGCCCAAGACATGAGTCTGGATAAGGTTTGGTTGTCGTCGCAATGGCATGCGCATAGTTTCTATCTGGATCTTGGTTTTGTCTGTATCGGTGAGATTTATAAAGAAGCTGGTATTGACCACATCAAAATGTTTAGGAAATTTTGATAAGAGAGAGGATTATGCCAAAATGCTTTCTTTGAGAGCTTTAAATGACACCATTCATAGTTTACTACCATCAAGATTGATTATTTCTTCCTGTCGAATCGTTACCCAGATTACTGATAACAGCACTACTACTGCTCCTATAACCACGGCAACCGGGGCTGAAAATATTGTAGCTAGGGCTCCGGCAACAAGTCCACCGAGTGCAATCATGCTGAAAGTGATGCTGTGAATTCCCATCACGCGGCCACGTAAATTATCGGGTACTTTGAGCTGTAAAACTGTCATGGAGCTAACCAGAAAGACTGAACTTAAGGCTGAAGCCAAAATCACGAGAAAGCATGCAAGCCAAAATGCCCCGGCCACATTGGCCAGTGTCCCTGCAACCAGACTGAAACCTACTAGTGAGAATGGTACCAACGCTGCGCAAGATAACATCAGTAACCCCAGTCGACGGGATTGTTGAAAGTGAGATATGAAAAAGTTTCCAGCTACTGACCCGAGCCCAGCTGCCGAAATTAATAAACCATATCCGCGTTCTCCACTATGGAATATGTCAGCAAAGATTGGCATGATCTGTATAAAAGAAGTTCCAAAAAACATGGAGATCCAAGTTAACATGATCAAGGTTAGGAACAAACGCTGGTGAAGAACATATCTTACTCCATCTTTAAATTCGTGCCAGAGATTAGTCTTATCCTGAATTATCTGCTCCAGTTCAATTGAAAACAGTACCATAACCATTGTTATAAAACCAATTCCACATATGGTAAAGATTAGCGAGGTATCGGTCAGTGCAATGAGCAGTCCTCCAATTGCCGGAAAAATCATACGTGATCCCTGCCAAAGGATAGAATTTAATGCTACGGCGCTCATCATCTGTTTTGGTTCAATCAGTGCTGGAAAAATCGAAGAGCGCGATGGAAAATCAAAACCATGAACCAATCCAAGCAGGGCTGAAATTAAGAGAGCGTGCCAAACCCGCACTAGCTCAGTGGCATCCAGTGCCGCCAGTATAAGCAGCAGTATAGCTGAAGTTCCAGATGTTAAAATTAAAACTGAGCGGCGGTTTATTCGATCTGCAACCAGACCACCAACCAGAGTTGCAAGAATGGTGGGTACCGCAGTTGCTGCACCAAGCAGGCCGAGATAGAGTGCAGAATCGCTGAGTTCGTAAACGAGCCATGCCATCCCTAGCAAAAAGAGCTGCGTACTACCTACTGAGGCGATCGATCCAAGCCAGAAACGTCTATAAGGGACAGATGAAAGCGCATCAAATCGCACTCAGAATCTCTCTATCTAAATCCCATTGCTGCAGAACTTATTCTAGCAGCATCAAGTACAGCGTCTCTAATAATAATTGCCTGTTTTGATTTTTCATTAATGAAGATATCTTTTGGTCCACTTACGTTTAATCCAGCAATAGGCATTCCTTCATGGTTATATATAGTTGCGGCACAAGATCCAATATTGGGTTCAATCATTCCAACGCTCCAAACATAACCCCGCTTAGCATCAATTTTACGTTGACTTAATATTTGCTGAAGATTCTGAGGTGCTTTATTGGTTCCACCACTTAATTGGCGATTTTTATAAATATCTCTTACTGTTACTTCACTAAGATCAGAAAAAATTGCTCTTCCAATAGAAGAAGCATGAGCGGGTAAACGCGAACCAATATGCATGTTACTAATCAGGTGTGTTTTAGGAGTTTTACGAGTTAGATACACAACATCTATTCCATCAAGAATGCCTAGATGTGCAGACATATTTGATTTTTTTACTAACTCTTGGATCGGCTGCAATGACATCTGGACAATATCCCTTGATTGAATTGCTTGTGCTCCAAGTGAAATGACTCCAATCCCAAGGCAATAACCTTCATCTTCACTAATTTGTTCAATCATTCCGTTGTCGAGTAAGGAGTATATTAATCGAGTTAATGTTGTCCGATTTATAGATAGTTGATTTGATGTTTTTGCAAGATTCCGACACTTATTTCCCTCACCAATATATTGAAGAAGCTTTATAGCACGTTCAACAGGAGGGACTGAATAGCTGTTTTTATATAAATTCCCATTTTCAAATTTTTTCATATTTTCTTCTTTCTTCTATCAAAACAAATATCCATTATTAGGTTTCCGCCCATGGATGCGAATTCCCAGTAAGATCAAAATAAAGTGACTTTTGAGACATGTAAGCGCGAATACCGTTTCTTCCTTTTTCCCTACCCATACCACTGTTTTTTTCACCACCAAAAGGTGTCGAAATTGAAAATTGTTTGTATGTATTAACCCAGACAGTGCCTGCATTAATAGCTCGGCCCACCCGCCATGCCTTCGGAAAGTCACTGGTCCAAATTCCACAAGCCAAACCATAATCATTATCATTGGCTTGTTCAATAACATCCGCTTCATCATCAAAAGGCATTACAACCAAAACTGGGCCAAAGACTTCTTCACGGCAAATCTGAGCTGAATTATCGACTTCAGTAATAATTGTTGGCAGGTAGTAAGCACCCTTTTTATATTCAGCACCACTTGGGCTTTTCCCACCGCACAATATCTTTGCCCCTTCGTTGCGTGCCAGATCAACATATGCCGCTACACTGTCGCGATGTTGCGTATGAATCATTGTAGAAACTTGAGTATCTAGATTATAGGGGCTACCAACTTTCAGTTTTTTTGTTGCTTTTACCAATCGCTCAACAAATTCATTGTATATATCTTTTTGAACAAATAACCGTGAACCTGCGATACAACTTTGACCAGTTGATGAAAAGATACCAAACATAACACCGGCAATTGCAATATCTATATCAGAATCTTTAAATACTATTACTGGAGATTTACCTCCCAGCTCTAATGAAATAGGCATCAACTTTTTTGCTGCTTTTATTGCTAAGCTTCGTCCAGTTTTGGTACTACCGGTAAATGTCACTTTAGAAATATCTGGATGCTCAACTAACAAATTACCAACTTCTTCACCTGATCCTGGCAATACCGAAAATAAACCTTTTGGTAAGCCTGAGGACTCAACTAATTTTGCAAGCTCAAGACTTACTAAGGGAGACCATGATGATGGTTTCAAAAGCACCGCATTTCCAGCTGCTAAAGCCGGCGCAATTTTTTGAGCATCTGATGCAATAGGAGAATTCCATGGAGTTATTGCTGAAACTAGACCCAATGGCTCATAGACTGACATGGTTAACGAGTCATTCCGCTGCGCTGTAAGTAAATCGTCACTACTTTCAAGAAGTGCTCCAAAATACCTGAAAGTTCCAGAAGCAGAGCTTGCTAAGATTGCTGTTTCTCTAAGTGTTTTTCCGGTATCGCGTGTTTGTATTTGTGAAATTCTATCAATATTAGCTTCAATTCCATCAGCAATTGCATATAAATATCGAGCTCGCTCATGTGGTTTTAATGAACGCCAAGAAGACTGAGATTGTGCAGATTTAGCAAGTTTGACTGCACGCAGGACGTCATTTTTTGAGGCTCCATAAAGAGAACAATTGATGGAGCCATCAGCTGGAAAAATTGAAACTATTTCTTTTCCAGTTCCAGTTTCCCATTCTCCACCAATAAACAACTTACCATCGGGCATTTTAATCATTTGATATCCTCAAATTACAATAGGACCTATACGATTAGTGATTTCGCGCATGATACTATACACAGTTGTCACTGATGTTTTCGCATTTCCTGACGAAGGTTGACTTTCAACTCGAAGAGTATAATGGGCTAAGGGACAATCTACACTATATTCGTGTATATTCCCAGTTGCTTTTGGATCAGCAACTAACTCAGTTTGAGTTGCCTCAAAACCCGCACCTGCTAGAGCAATAGTGGCAGCGACATTAGCATTTTTTGGATAGTTACTGGCAGCTTCACGAGCTGTGCCACTGAAAATCACTGTTTCCTTAGACAAATGATCTAGATCCATAAGTTTATCAGCTAGCGTTCCCGTCCATGCAGCAGGTGGCTTTATTCCTCGATAAGAAACATCCAGCTTTCCATGTTTTTTCAATGATGCCAATAAATCAATTCCTCCAATAGCACCTGCTGGAATGATTAGTCTAGCCGACCCTTTATGAGCTGCATCATACAAAGAATCAGCAAGAGCTGCGTCCGTTAAAGCGCCGACTGATGCCACTACAGTGTCAAAACCCGCACTCAAGACTTGAGCAATATGTTCAGTAACAGCTTCATGGCCTGCACATTCAACAATAAGGTTGGGTTTGTTGTTTATTAGAGTTTCTGTATTACTAGTTATGCTATTTTCTAAAGCAACACCGTTAAAATCTTCCCTCATAACTTGATTGACTTGAGATTCGTATTCTGGCTTACAAACAATGGTGAGATGCTCCAATGGTTCCTCTAGAACATCTTTAAGAAGTGTAAGCAATGTTGTTGAAATACTACCAAAACCAATTATTCCTAGTCTTATCATGCTACCTCCTTAGTATTTGCAGAGCCAGCAGGGGGTCCAGAGAATGTTTCAGCATATGGTCCAATACTGCACATATCAACTTCTACTATCTGAGGTCCTTTAGCCTTAAGCGCTCTTTCGATTGAGCTCTGAAAATCATTTACATCTTTAACAATTTGATGAGGTAATTTGATGGATTGGCAAAAAATTGAAAAATCTGGTACATCTAATTTAGAATAGTGGCGGCGACTGTCATATTGTGCATCTTGAATATTTTCTATAACACCATAAGCCTGATCATTCATGAGCACATAAACCAATGGTGCATTCTCACTAACTGCAGTGATCATTTCAGCCAAACCTAACATCGCACCGCCATCGCCTATGAGTACAATAGCTTTTGTTTTCTCACTTGCAATTGCTGCACCGATTCCCATAGATATGCCCTGACCAATACCACCTCCAAGGGCATGAACCCCTAGAAAAGCTTTAGCAATTTTTACATATCTATTACCAAATGTTGAATTAGCAATAGTGACATCTCTAACCCATGGGTGCGAACCACTGTAGACGATATCCTTTAATGTGTTCGCTATACTACTATATGGACCAAGCTTCTCCAGGAGTTGAGATTCGCTTAACATTCTAGCTTTTTCGATATCATCATGAAATTCCTTGTCAAAATTTAATTTTTCAGGCAATAATTCTAGTAGTTTCTGAAGTGCTTCCTTAGCATCACCATGAATAAACTTTTGAGTCTTATAATTTCTTACTCCACGAAAATCATGAGCATCAATTTGAACAAGTGGAGGGAGTTTCATTTTGTAGTTCAGTGTCTCATTCCCTCTCAATTTAGATCCAACAACAATCATTAAATCACTTTTTGAATAAATTAAAGAAGCAGCTTGAGTCATGTTGAATGCTCCAAGGTTTGCTCTGTGACTTTCATCAACCGTTGCGCGTCCATTGGTGGAGGTCACTACACCAAATCCTCTATTTATAAGTTCAGTTGCTTCAACAGAAGCGCTGCGTGAACCGCCTCCCAGCCAAAGCATGGGTCGCTTTGACTTTTTAACGAGTTCTGCAAGCTCTTCAATAGACTCTTCAGAGATCAAAATTCTATTTGGTTTAGGCCTCTCAATAGATTTAGGATAGCTCAATTGAGAAAGCTGAACATCGATGGGTATTTCTAGACTGACCGGTCCAGCAGGTGGAGAAATTGCTGATGAAATAGCGGCAGAAATTGTTTCTAACGTTTGTTTGGCACTTTTAATGAAAAAATAAGCCTTTGATATAGATTTCAGCATATCAGGTTGATTAGGAACACTATGGATTGCTGAAGAATTGCAATCTAATAATTCAGTATCAATTTGTGTAGTAATATGCAATACTTTTGAGCCTGCAGTTAACGCCTCTAATTGAGACCCTGCGGCATTACCAGCGGCAGTTCCAGTTGATGTTATACAAACCCCTAAATTTCCACTTACTCTAGAGTATGAGTCTGCCATATTGATGGCACCTGCTTCACCTCGAGTTGGAACAAAGCGAATTTTATTCTGACGGGCTATTGCATCCAGGATGGGCATATTATGGATTGAAATTACCCCAAAAATTACACTAATACCAATATCAGCCATATATTTTGCTATGGCATCCGAGACTGTTTCTAGTTTTGATAAATAAGTACTACTCATTAGATTCACTTATATATGTTTTGATAAGCCTCCTGAAATTTCAAGTTGGGCTCCCGTAATATAGGAAGAATCAGAAGATCCAAGGAAAGCTATTGCACTAGCAACTTCTTCTGGGTTACCTAATCTTCCTAGTGGAATACCTTTATTTAATGCAAGATTTTGATACCAATCATTTCTGTTGATTGATTTATCCTCACGATCTTCAAATCGACTTTCCCATTGATTTGTTTTTATTAATCCTAACAAGATTGAATTAAATCTAACTTGTGGTGCGAATTCAAAGCTTAAAGTTTTAACTAAATTTTGTACTGCAGCCCGTGCCGACGAAGTGCAAATCATGTGCTGTTCTGGCTGGATTGCAAGAAGTGAATTAACAACAACAACTGATCCATTTTCTTTTTTTAACATCGACTGAAAGGCTCTAATTGGATATATTTGACTAAAAATCTTTAATTCGTATTCACTTTTCCAATCATCGTCGTCAGTTTTATCAAATGTAGAAATCATTCCTTGTCCTGCATTATTCACAAGTAAATCACATTTTCCAAATTGTGATTCAACATCTTTTGCGAATTTATTTACTTCTTTTTGATCTAGGACGGATAGTGCTTTTGCAAAAACCTGGTCGTTACTAAATTCAAGCTTCAACTTACTTTCAACTTCCAATAATCGCTCTCTTGAACGAGCGCAAAATGCGACCTTTGCACCTGACTTAAGGAGAATTCTTACTGTTGCAAGGCCAATTCCAGATGTTCCACCGGTAACAACTGCTACCTTATTTTTATAATCAAAATTAATCATTATTTACCCTTAGAATTGGTTTGATTAGGAAAGCCAGGATCTGGTCTGCCCTGCATAGCAGTCCTCTGCGCGGTTGATGGTGGGCCCGCTGTCATCCATAAATCCATGGACGCTGGATCGTCCCTTGACCAAACCTTGGGCTGATGCTTTTTTTCATTAATTATTTGCAACTCAGTTGTAAATTCAACGACAAAGCCGGGTGGAGAAACATAGTATGCAAAAGGATTGTTTCCAGGACCATGTCTACCAGGTCCCCAGGATACATTGTGACCCGCCTGTTTCATTCTTCCAATACTATGCATAAACTCATCAATTGATGATAAATCAAATGCAACATGATTAACACTTGGATAATTAGACCTTGATAAAGCAATAGTATGATGCTCATTATTACATCTTAAAAAGACCATCTGGTCACCTGAATAATCAGATACACGAAAACCTAATACGGACGTAAAAAAATCTTGAAGTAGTTCCATATCAGGAGTATTTAAAACAACATGTGAAACCTTATCAGGGTAACCCCACTTTTTATTGTTAGTTAACTTAAGTGCATCAGTTCGAAATCTTAGGCGACGGTTATCAGGATCTAAAATTTCAAAACCATACCCACCAGCAAAATCATTAAACTCTCCTGGTTGACTGATTATTGTGCAATTTTGTTTAACAAGTTGCTTGAAAAGGGCATTCATTGAGGAGCGATCTTTTGTTGAAAAATGAATATATTCAATTCCAAAAACTGGATGATTGATTAGGCCGTAGGCTATAGGTTCTGAACCATTACCTCGAAAAAAAACTTCGTCATTTTCAGAGTGAGAAAGCCTTAACCCCCAGAGATTTTCAAAAAAAGAGCAGCTCTCTGTTACATTAGGCCCACGCATTACAATTCCTCGTAGCCCATCAATAAGAGAAAAGTTGGTCATAGTTTCATCCTGTAGAAGTTATTAAAAGGTTAGATTTTGCTAATTTTTTTAAAGATTTAGCAAAGTTTTTCGGAGATTGTTGATAAATTGCATGACCCGCTCCTTGAAATTCAGTGAAAGTACTTAAAACAACTGAATTAAGAGTTTCATGGACCTTAAGAGATGATTCTGGCGTGGTAATTATATCATCAGCTCCAACGACAACATCAGTTGGACAATTTAATTTAAGTGCATCTTTCAATAATTCACCAGAAGCAAGCATCTTAACTGCCTGAATGTATCCAGGTATATTTATTCGCATCATTTCTTTGATAACTTTTGAGACAATGATTGGGTTTTCATCTGGTTTAGCTACAAGCCTACTAGCGCGCTTTTTTGAAAACTTTTCTACTCCTAATAATTCAAGTTCATCAATTCGTTCTTGGGCTTTCGAGTCAAGAGTTTCATTTACTGTTTGACCGTAACCCAATGCTGGAGATGCAAGCAGCAGTTTTGAAACATTTTTTGGGTAGTTGGCAGCAAAGCTTGTGGCGATTAACGCACCTAGTGAATGTCCAACTAAAAAAGGGGATTTTAGTTTGAGTCTATTAAAAAAATTCTTAAGTGCTAAAGCATAATCTTCAGCAATTGGCCAGTCTGGTTTTAAAGGCTTAGAGTCACCATATCCTGGAGCATTCCATGCGATCAATCTCCAGCTATCTGGCAATTCTTTGATCAGTGACTCAAAAGATAATGCATTTGAGCCAATTCCATGAAGAAGGACAACTTCAATTTCGCTATGACCTTTTCTTTCAAAAAACTCAATTGGTCCAGATTTGTGATGACTTAAATTATTCATAAAATTAAGAAAAGACAAAGCCATTATTCACAGTCAGAAGTTGGCCAGTTAGGGTTAATGCTCCTTTCGTCAAAAGAAAACTTATTGTTTCGGTAATATCTTCAGGTGCTTGAGGACCAGGAACGGCGCGATTTTCATTATAAAAACTGTGTCTAGTTGCAGCAACATCACTAGTTGATTCAGTAGTTAAAATCCCTGGAGCAACAGCAGTTATACCAACTTGGTCAGAGCCAAACTCTTGTGCAAGAGATTTTGTCATAGATATGATTGCACCTTTGCTAGCGACATATGACAACAATAATGGCGCACCCCAAATAGCTGTATCAGATGCAATATTTACTACCCTTCCAGAGCCGGAAGCGCGTAATAGTGGTGCAGCTGCGCGAGTCATTAGCCAGGTTCCTCGTACATTTACACGCATAACTTTATCCCAGGTATCTAGGTCAATTTCTTCAAATGAAACTCCACCAATCCCCGTAGCAATGGCCGCATTGTTAACCAAACCGTCTAGTTTGCCATCAAAAGTTTTAGCAACATCCTTTAGAAGAGATTCAATGGAATTTGGATCTTCTATATCGACATGAAAAAAGTGAACACCTAGTTTATTTGCAGTGCGCCGACCTTCTTGAGCATCTATATCTGCAATAATAATCTTAGCTCCGTGCTCGGAAAGACATTTGGCAATTTCTGCGCCTAATCCACGTGCACCGCCAGTCAACAATATTGAGCGATTATTAAGCACTATGACTTCCCTTTGATGTTTAGCTCGAAGTCAACATTTGATTTTGCTTGCTTCAAGAGAGTTTGGCGAATACGATTTACACCAACATCATGTTGGTATAGCTTTTCATTGCCACGTACATCATCTGACATCGCCTCTAATATTTCTCGATCCTGCTCTAAGACTGTCCAGTGCCTTGATTCCAGCTCTGTTCGATAAAGAAATCTCCAACAATCACGTTGGATGCCACTAACCTCTCTCATGCGCCAAAAAAATACTTTGCAAGAGTTCTCATTAATAGGCAAAACAAAACCTACTATTCGCATATTTCCGCCTGGGCCTGCAGCTTTCGGATATGGAATATCTAGAAAACAAAACATTGTTCCATCATGCATTTCAAACTCTGTCCAATCAAAATTTTCACCTAACTGCCCAGTACGACTAACGATAAACCCGTTTTCGGTATGATCAACCTTAAATAAATCTTCTTTGGTGCCGTATGCAAGCGTAAAACTTTCAGCGTGTAAGTATGATCCATGCATCGGATCAGCAAGATTGTCTAGAGCATATCTGTAATTTGTTTTCCATACTGCGGTACATAAAAAACCCGACCAATTATCTGAAAGAAATTCTTTTGGAAACACCATACTTGGTGCTTTTTCGTTTTTAGCAGAAGGCATATAGATAAAAATAGCGTCATAAATTTCTGTAACCTCAAACGCTCTAACAATCTTTTCTCCTTCAAATGGGCAGTTCTTCATAGCTGGAACGCTCACAACAACACCTTCACCACTAACAACGATTCCATGATAACGGCATGAAATATGTCCTTCATGAAGTCTTCCAAATGATAATGGTGCACCTCTATGAGGACACTGATCTTTAATGCAGTGAACTTTTCCGTTGTCTCCGCGCCAAAGTACAAGTTTTTCTCCGAGTGCTTCAATGCCAAGAGGTGAAATGCTTTTCACTTCAACTGATTTGGCTACAGGGTACCACTGCCCCAATATTCCATTATTAATTCTATTTTCTATTAATGCGTTTCTATCTAAATCTGGCATAAATTACACTCCTGATGCATTTTTTGTCAATTCTCTGGTCGTTTAATTTTAGAAATCGGATGACTTTCTGGATAAGTAGGTGTCACGGGTTTTGGGTTGCCAATCATGACACACATCAGCGCCTCTTCAAGGCCTTCATTACGCAACCCGCGATAAACGCCAGGTGGAATTGAGATTACATCTCTTTCTGTCAAAACTGTTTCTACTTCCTCACCTTTGTGCTCAAAAAATAATCTAATTTTTTTACCCTTTAGAATAAAAAATACTTCTTCTGCATCGTAGTGAATGTGGAGTGGTCCTTCACAACCAGCAGGCAAAACCATAGTTGAAAATGTGAAGTGATCAGCTGGAACAACGTTCGGATCCGATTTAACTCCCGAACCACCAGTTCCAATATATCGCATTTGAGCACGCTTGTATTTGGGATCAAAATCAGCTTGAAATTTTAGTGCATTCCAATCAATTGTTCGGGTTTCATATCGAGCAGTACGACTCTCAATCCATTCTTTAAAACTTTTACCATTAGGAATTTGCACATTATCTGGCTCTATTTTTGGAAATTCAGGTGGAGTTTTTGACATAATTTACCTTTTATTTAGAATTATTTTTTAAACCTCTTAAGGCTTCGAATTGTCGAATGGAAACCACAAAGAACCTTGATACATATTTAAATTCAAGCCCCAAAACCGTTTTCCTTGTAGGCTAAATCAAGCTGATGATTAGTTTCTATAAGCTCCTCATTAAGCAAGTCAATTGTCCAGTCCTTTAGGCCACTTCGTGGTGCAATAACTTTCATACTCGTAAGAGCAGCAGCAACATCTTTGAAATCATGCACTCCATTCTCAAAAATACTCATCAAAGCTTTAGCGAGTGCTTTTTCATTAGTATCTAAATCTCGCCCTTGGGATTGATGAGCTAAATTTGAACTATGTAAAGACTCTGCATTTAATTCTACGTATTCTTTTTTCATATTTCACCTTAAGTTATATATGTTCATATATGAACAATGTGTTCATCTTTTAATTATACTTCAACTAAACCATCAACATCCAATATTTTTTGATCCGACCATGCGGTTCCCTTCAGGCTTGATGGGTTGGAATCAGAGACTTGCTTCGAAGGGCAATTTGCCGGTCAATCAGCAAATGCATCATCGTCATTTTCTGCGATGTTGTAGCGGGATCAGCCCACAGGTTATTCAACTCATTAGGATCCTCGCCAAGATTAAAAAGCTCACCAAGATCAGATCCTTCGAAAACGCTTATCCGCCAACTATCATGAACGAGCGACCAGAAAGCGGTACGCCCATCATTCGATGCCATCAAGAAGCCGGAATCCTCGATCAGTACAGGTAAGTTTTTGACATCATCAGCCAAAAGATCACGACCCTGCATTCCATACGGGGCTTTCAGACCCGCTTTTTGCAGAAGAGTGGGTGCAAAATCGATCGCACTACCTTGAATTCCCGTGATGTCCATCCCGCGATTTACCGGATCCGACCAGATTAGAGGCACACGGATCAATCCGTGACTATGAATACCGCCTTTAAGAACGGTACCATGATCACCCATATAGTCACCGTGATCTGACATGTAGATGATATTGGTGTTTTCGGATTTTCCCGTATTCTTCAGGGCTTGCATCACAACGCCAACTTGTTCGTCAATCATGGTGATTGCTCCATAATTCAGCGCAATCATTCGGCGCGTGGCTTCATCATCAGTATGAAATGGCCAGAACTCATCGGGTTTTTCCGCGCCAATTTCATAAATCCGCTGAATATGGTTAGGTAAATCGCTTCTGGCGCTGGTTCGATGAGCAAAACTTTTTGGCAGCGGGATGTCTGCAGGATCATAAAGATCAAAATAGCGACCTGGGGGTGTGAATGGGTGGTGGGGATCTGGAAAAGACACGACAAGAATGAATGGAGTGTCGTCCTGTGCCTCCAGAAACTCGCAAGCTTTCTCACCAACATATGACGTTGGATAATGTTCCTCGGAAAGTGCTGTTCGCCAGATTTGTGGCGTTTCCGGTGAGTCGTCTTTCAACGCTCTAGCCCGTCCGCGTGGGTCTGGCGTACCAGCCAGTTTGGCTTTCAGCCAGCCAGAATAGTGTCCCTCAACCTGATCGCCGTGACCAATACACAAGCGAACGTGGTCAAAGCCATAGTAGGGAAGTGGTAATTCCTTATTAGGATTCTTGATCCAGCTTGTTCGAATTTCACACTCATATTCCGAACCCCGCCGTTGCGATCTTAAGGCTAGTTTGTAGGGTTCGTTTGGTTCTTCCCCTATCCCATTTAATTGAGGCAAATTTAGCTCAATCGGTGAGACGTTCTGAAAGTGTGCTTTACCCACAAGACCTGTTCGATAACCACTAGATCGAAAGACATCCGCATAGGTCGTACAATCCAAGCCTAGTGGTATACCATTTTGCCTGCACCCGTTGACCGATGTCAACTGTCCCGTTGCAAGTGCTGCGCGGTTTGGTTGGCAAACTGGATTTGTGACATAGAAATTATCAAAACGCGTTCCACGATTGGCAATTGCATCGATATTTGGAGTTCTTACGATGGGATTCCCATAGCAACCTAAATGATCAGCCCTTTGCTGGTCCGTCATAAAGACAATGAAGCTAGGTCGCTCATTTCCCATGTTATGGTTTCTTCGCCACCTTGTAAGGACTGTCGCTAAATTGGTAGAGTTTTCGTTCGGTCATTCGAACATCAGATCCACTGGATATGTCACAATTTCGGGAATAAAGAAAAGTAAGAGGATTGCGATAAAGTCGCAGATAACGAAGGGCAAAGCGGCTCCGTAAATATCCCCCATTGTTGTGCCTTTTGGCGCCACGCCTTTCATCACAAATAGAGCTGCGCCAAATGGTGGCGAGGTCGCACCGGTTTCAATAGCAACCAAATACATTGCTGCGAACCAGATTGGATCGAACCCAAAC
>LULS01000176.1_pt1 | contig 18942 bp, 20 predicted proteins | sample 728101 | NCBI WGS metagenome assembly LULS01 (sample SAMN03860283, study PRJNA289734) | marine metagenome | biome: seawater column; feature: ocean; material: water; isolation source: Red Sea water column Station 108 - depth 200m | place: Saudi Arabia: Red Sea | collected 2011-10-15 | depth 200 m | reverse complement strand
GACACATGCGGTTTCCAGAATCATGTTGAACAACTGCATCGACAACATACAGATGTCATGGGTAAAAACGGGTGAAAAAATGTCACAGCGACTACTGAATTGTGGTGCAAATGACTTTGGAGGGACGCTGATCAATGAAAGCATCTCAACTGCAGCAGGCTCACAACATGGCCAACTGTTGAAGCCAAAGCAAATCAGACGACTTGTCAGAGATGTTGGTAGGATTCCCGCGGAAAGAAACACCACCTACAAAATTCTCAGGACGTTTGAAAATGAGCCAAAAGAAGATGAACTAGATAGCGTAAATGATTCCTCAAAGTTTGGTTCTTACTTTGATTTGATTAAAATTAAAAAATTCAGATATGAAAGAACCTAGATCAGATTCAGTCGCCTGCTTTTGACATTAACCTATCAAACTCTGGCTCTTTAAAGAATTTATCAAAGTGTTCTGTAATTTCTTTTTTTACCTTGTTTATGTTTTCAAAATCTTCATAATCTACCATTTCCACATGACTAATAAAATCCTCTACAACCTCTTTCAATATTTTTTTATATTCTGGAATCTCTGTCCATGGATCCATGATTCATTTAGCAACCAACTATGTCTTAAGAATTATGGGCTTAAGCGTTCTTAACTAGAGTAAAGTGTATCCAAGATACGCTGCATACGCAATCACCAGCCCGACTCCAGCTGGCCTTGGAATAATACCGGACCTTAAGAATGCAACTAGGACAACAGCAAAGCCAATCATCACCAAGTAATCAGTGAAGATGCCTGGTACAACTGCAATGCCGGTAATCACTGACGAAATTCCCATAATCATAAGAATGTTGTAAATGTTGCTTCCGACAATGGTGCCAATTCCTATGTCCGTGTGTCCTTTTCTTATTGCGATTACGGAAGTGACAAGTTCGGGAAGCGAAGTGCCTATGGCAATGATGGTTATTCCTATTACGGTTTCAGATATTCCAAGATTTTCCGCAATTAATACTGCATTTTCTACAGTAAGAAAGCCGCCAAAATACAAAAGTGCGGCACCTACCACAATTAGCGCTAGTGCTCTTGGGACTCGTGTCTTTGTAGATGCAGAATCTTCAGTTGCTTCGTTCCTTTCTTTTTTTGCCCTTGACAACGTATAAGCCGTAAACGCAATCAATCCCGCAACTAGTATAACACCATCATATTGTGAGATTTCACCGTCAACAGACATTGCAATCAAAAGCAACGTGACACCAATCATAATTGGAACCTCTTTTCTAGTGGTTGCCTTTTTTACAACAAGTGTAGAAACAACTGCGCACACACCGATTACCATGCCTATGTTGCTGATGTTGCTTCCAACTACATTACCCAAAATTAGGTCCGTGTGTGAGCCCACTGCAGCTGCCATACTGGCAGCCAATTCAGGAGTTGAAGTTCCATATGCTACAATTGTCAAGCCTATAATCATTTGACTAATTCGTAGTTTTTTGGCGATTGCGACACCACCCGATACTAGCCAGCTTCCCCCAAAGCAAAGTATGACAAGACCTACAATAGTTAGTAGTGCATTAACCGCAATTTCCACGTAAAAGTTTGAAAATGGTTTGTTTAAAACAGGCGTTTTATTGAAATTTCACACTTGAAACAACCAATCTAGATCTCATTTTCAAGGCTTGTTTAAGATATGGCTAGATTAGCTCAAAAAAAACTTAGATTAAGGTTAATAAAGTAATTTACCGTACTGTACCGTATAATGCGAGCTAGGTTGACATACATTCCTACTGAGGTGGCAGAGCAATTCAGTGATTTCATAATACAGAAAGACGAAGAGGTATTAGATGCGATAAAAGCCAGGGCCCGTGATTACAGTACTTTATCATTGATTAAGCTACTCTATCAGCTTCGAGGCAACTCTATGACATTTTCTGACTTGTATGTAAAATCAAAGATTAGAATGAAAAAATCTTTCCTCAACTATCTGCATCTCTGTCTTAATTACAAATTTATTACAAAAAAATCGACCGGCCCGAATGTTTTTTACTCCATTACAGAAAACGGCATGACCATGCTTAATCTATTCATGCAAAAACATGACTAGAATCCAATTTAATGAAAGAATAATTAGTCCGTAGAAATCCAAGAAATGTGTGCATGATAAATTACTCGCCAATTGTGAAATCTATGAAATTAAAAAAGATGTTTTAAACAGCCCTATAATTTTTGCAGGGTTTGTTGGCGCAGGTCTTGTTGGTCCACTGTCGGTAGGATACATTATTGACAAATTAGGAATGGAAGAAATCGCGTATATCAGATCAAGGCATTTGCCTCCTTCAACCGTTTTTATGCAAGGAAGGCTAAGACATCCATTCCGTATATACACAAACAAGGAAAGAACTATCTGTGCAATAATATGCGAAATTACTTTGCAACTAGAAGGACTATATGACATTATTTCATCAATTTTGAATTGGGTAGAAAAAAAGGGTTCCAATGAAATTATAATTTTAGATGGTGTCGCAAGTACAACTCATGATGATAAGGCATTCTGTGCAGCCGAAGAAGACCTATGTCGTGTTATGGAGAACAATGGTATCAATATGATACCACAAGGGTTTGTCACTGGTGTTGCAGGTGGACTGTTGAATGAATGCCTAATGCGAAAAATTCAGGGAGTTACTTTACTAGTAAAAGCTAATGATAAAAAACCAGATCCGTTGGCAGCAGCAACTTTGGTAGATGCTGTAAATAGAGCGTATCATATGAAAATTGATACGTCTGATCTTCGAAAAGGAAAAAAGAAAATTGGAGTAGATTTCAAGGAACTTTCAGAAAAATATACGGAACACAGAAAAACTGACTCTAGCATGTACATGTAGTATGGCAAAAAAATTCTTTTACCCGAGATTTGAGGCAAAAGTATGGCAATAACCTACAAAAAAGTGGGCGTCGATATCACTAAGATTAAAAAAAGTCAGGCTGCAATTGGGCGAATTATATCATCAACACATAACATACAAAAACTTGCAAAGACCGCACATGGATTTGGGCATTATGCCGGTGTGGTTCAAATCCCGGGCGGTAAGCTTTTGGCTACACACACGGATGGAGTTGGCACAAAGATTCTCATCGCAAACATGCTGAAAAAATATGATACCATAGGAATAGATTGTATTGCAATGAATGTAAATGATATAATTTGCATCGGTGCGACGCCAATTTCATTTGTTGATTACATAGCCGCAAACAAAAATAATCAAAAAATATTCAAAAAAGTAGTTCAAGGATTAGCTAAAGGTGCAAAAAAATCCCAAGTGCCAATAGTTGGTGGTGAAACTGCCATCATGCCTGACTTATTTTCAGAAAAGGGATTCATGATGGATTTGGCTGGCACTGTTGTTGGAATACTTTCAAAAAAAGAGATGGTACTTGGAAAGTCAATTAGAACAGGCGATGCGATAATTGGAATCAAAAGTAGCGGTCTCCATTCTAACGGATACACGCTTGCAAGAAATGTACTGTTATCAAAGTACAAATTAAGCGACAAAGTAAAGGGTATAGGAAAACTGGGAGCTGCCCTGCTGACGCCTACGGAGATTTATGTCAAACCTGTGCTTGAGGCATTATCAAAATGCAAAATTCACGGCTTGGCACATATTACAGGCGGGTCATTCACCAAACTCTTGCGATTAAAAAATATAGGATTTGATTTAACCAACCTGCCCAAGACGCCTCCACTAATGCAACTGATACAAGATTGCGGCGTTGAAGACAATGAAATGTACAAGACGTTTAACATGGGTGTAGGATTTTGTGTTGTTTTACCAAAAATCGATGTGGCAAAAACTCGAAATATTTTCAAAAAACACAGACTAACATCCTACGAAATAGGAAAAATAACTAGTAAAAAGGGAGTTTTCATAAACTCCAAAAAAATTGCATAATCTGTTTACCAAATTTGAAATATATTTTCACTAAATACTGCCATATATGGGAAAAATCCCATAATTACTAAATGGATGTAGAGGTAGTGTCTCACTTTTCGATGAGAGCTTTAGCAATTGGAATGGTAGCCCTTGTAGTAATGGTAGCCATGCTGTTTACGCTTCCAGAGTATGTGGGACTCGAGCTTACTCTCACAATGATGGCTACTTTGGCTGTCTTGCTTGGCATGTATGTGATTCTGATTACAGAAGTGATACATAGAACTGCTATTGCACTTTTTGGCGCACTTGTGATGCTAATTGTTCTATTTATGACTGGTGTGCTTGACCCACATGATAGCGTAGACTTTGTGATCGGTGCGATTGATTTCAACACGATTGGTCTTCTTTTGGGAATGATGGTAATTGTTGGTATTCTAGGCGAAACAGGAATTTTTCAGTACATTGGAATTAAGGCTGCAAAAATTTCAAACGGAAATGTCTGGAAGCTAATGATTTTACTGGCAATAATTACTGCCGTAGGCTCTGCATTTCTGGATAACGTCACCATGGTCCTACTTATGGTACCTGTGACAATTTCAGTCTGTAAAATACTAAATATCAATCCGATATCATTGATTCTAGCTCAGATTTTTGCATCAAACATTGGTGGAGCAACAACTCTGATTGGTGATCCACCAAACATTATGATTGGCTCAGCAGCTGGAATTGATTTTATGACTTTTGCTTATCACATGACACCAGAAATTATTATCACTATGGCTGTTACAATTGTACTTTTCAAATTCATGTTTAGAAAAGATCTCAAGCAAAAAGCAGAAAATATTGAAAAGCTTCAAGCGTTAGACGAGAAAAAAGAAATCAAAGATAGTATGCTTTTAAAAAAATCAGCTATCATTCTTGGTGCTGTAATAATCATGTTTATGTTACATGGAATGCTTGACCTAGATGTATCTATAATTGCATTAGGTGGAGCAGCAGTACTTCTGGTGGTAACAGGAATACAACCATTCAAAGCACTACACCATGTTGAATGGCCAACATTACTTTTCTTCTGTGGATTATTTATCATAGTGGGTGGCGTTGAAGTTTCTGGTGCTTTAGAACTTCTTGCACATAATATACTGGAAATTACTGAGGGAGAATTAGGTGCAACAATGTTTACCATAACAATTGTGTCTGCATTTGCGTCAGCCTTTGTGGATAACATACCGTTCACTGCAACAATGATTCCAATAATTGAAAACATATCTGTTGACCCAGCATTTGCTCACAACTTAACTGCATTTGATTACAACCCGTTGTGGTATGCACTTGCGTTTGGTGCAGACCTTGGAGGAAATGGTACGTTAATTGGTGCAAGTGCAAATCTTGTGGCAATAGCAATTTGTGAAAAATTTGGTTATAGAATATTCTTCAGAGAGTTTCTTATCAAGGGTTTACCATTAATGGTTATAACAACACTAGTTGCATTTGCCGCATTTTATCTAAGAGTTATTTACCTTTGATTAGAAAAAGACTATAAATCCAAGTTTTACACAAAAACGGTATTGCCAGAAACCGAGGAAAAAGCCCAAACAGCTGATATGCTAGTTGCGCACCTATTGTATAAATTTAAGATATAGAAAAAGTCTTGATAGAAAAAATAAAAAACAAAGTAAAACCGGTAAAAAAACGAAGCCTAAAAGCATAAGAGCAATCGGTAAGACAGTTAGAAGAGCTGGAAGAAAAGTAAAAGCAAAGGCAGGTAAAGTTAAAAAGAAAATTAAAAGAAAAAGACGGATATAGTTCTAATTAGATAATATCAACATCTTTAAGGAATTTATGTTATAATAATTCAGAATAGCAAATGAAAAAAATTAATTTTTCCAAAGCATGCTACGAGATATCGGAAAGCCTTTTGCAAATTGTAGAACCTACAAAAAATCAGGCAAAATCAGAGATCAAAAGAGTTTGTACTAAATACTCGCTTGACAGGATTCCAAAAAACTATGAAATTTTAGCTACTGTGAACGGAAAATCATATGAAAAACTCCAAAATGTTTTGCTAAAAAAACCCGTAAAGACTGCATCTGGTGTTGCCGTAGTAGCTTTGATGGCAAAACCGTATGCATGTCCTCATGGAAGATGCACCTACTGCCCCGGTGGTTTGGAATTCAATACTCCTAACAGCTATACTGGAAAAGAACCGCTTACTGTTTCAGCAATTGAAAATCAATATGAACCGAAAGGTCAGATTGCTGAAAAGATAGAAAAACTTCAAAAATATGGCCATGACGTCACAAAAGTTGAACTAGTAATTGCAGGGGGAACTTTTCTCTTCATGCCACAGGATTATCAAACAAAATTCATCAAGTCATGCTATGACACGTTAAATGGTTTTGAATCTGCAGATCTAGAAACTGCCAAAAAACAAAACGAACATGCAAAAATTAGAAACGTTGGATTTACAGTTGAAACCAAGCCTGATTATTGCAAAAAAGAGCACATTGACCTAATGTTATCATATGGTGTTACAAGGGTTGAGATTGGCGTTCAAAGTCTGCACGAAAGAGTTTACGAGATTGTTAATAGAGGACATGACTACGATGACGTTATAGATTCATTCCAAATTTCAAAGGATTCGGGATATAAGATAGTTGCACATATGATGCCAGGCTTGCCCACCATGACGCCTCAGGATGACATCTACGATTTCAAAAAACTGTTCAATGATTCAGAATTTAAACCAGATATGCTAAAGATTTACCCCTCGTTGGTTCTGAAGGATACCGCATTATACGATGATTTTATTGCAAAAAAATACACGCCGTATTCTGACGAAGAAATGTTAACTGTGTTGACTGAGGTAAAAAAGATGGTGCCAAAGTGGGTTAGAATCATGCGTGTTCAGAGAGAAATCACAACAAATGAGATTCAAGCTGGACCGAAATCAGGCAATCTGAGACAAATTATACACAAACGGTTGAAGGATGAAGGGCATTCTTGTAAATGCATTAGATGTAGGGAAGCTGGTCTTTCTAGAAAAAATATGCAGGCAGAATTTTTGAAACTGAACAGACAAGAATATGATTCCTCTAATGGAAGAGAAATTTTCATTTCTTTTGATGATAGTGATGAATCAATTTATGGATTCTTACGCTTGAGAAAACCTAGTGGGTTGGCACACAGAAATGAAATTACACAAAACTCATGCATAGTTAGGGAACTTCATGTGTTTGGGAAATCAATCAAGATTGGTGAGCATGAAGAAGCTAGCATTCAGCATTCTGGATTAGGAAGAAAATTAATGAATGAGGCGGAAAAAATTTCAAAAGAGGATTTTGATGCAACGAAACTCCTTGTTATTAGCGCGGTTGGTACACGTGAATATTATAAAAAATTAGGCTACTCGTTGGATGGACCATACATGTCAAAGCAGCTGAGGTAAGTATGACAGAACAAAAAATAATTGGTAAAGGTACGTGGATAGACAAACTAGCTTTCGAATTAGTTGAGCGAGAAAAGCAGCTTGGCAGAAACACTGACCTGATTATGGTGGAAAGCGGTTTAGGTGCTTCAGGTGTTCCACATATTGGCAGCCTAGGTGATGCAGTTAGAGCATATGGTATCAAACTTGCTCTTGAAAATCTTGGCTACAAATCAGAACTAATTGCGTATTCAGATGATTTAGATGGTTTAAGAAAAATTCCTGAGGGTTTTCCAGAATCACTCAATGAGTATTTAGGGAAAAGAGTTTCAATAATACCTGATCCGGATCCTCAAGGTTGTCACGACTCATTTGGAAGTCATATGAGCAGCATACTCCTTGATGGATTGGATAAATTAGGAATAAAATATGAACATAGAACAGCACATGATACTTACAAAAATGGTCTTTTACAAGAACAAATTCATAGAATACTTGTCAATAGTAAAAAGATTGGAGATAAGATTGAAGAATTAACGGGTCAAACAAAATTTCAAAATAGTCTTCCTTATTTTCCTGTTTGCCAAAACTGTGATAAATTATACACAACAGAATCTTTTGAATATATTGAAGATGAAAAAAAGGTTAGGTATAGATGCAAAAATTCTGAGGTTGGCTCTAACGTTATAACTGGTTGTGGACATGAAGGAGAGGCTGACATTACAAAGGAACTTGGAAAGTTATCGTGGAAAGTTGAGTTTGCTGCTAGGTGGCAAGCCTTTGATATACGATTCGAAGCATTTGGAAAAGATATTATGGATTCAGTCAAAGTAAATGACTGGGTTTCGGATGAGATACTTGAATTTCCACACCCTCATCATGTAAAATATGAGATGTTTTTGGATAAAGGTGGTAAAAAAATATCAAAATCTCTTGGAAATGTAATCACATCACAAAAATGGTTACACTATGGAACAACGAAAACAATTCTCCTCTTACTTTACAAGAGAATTACTGGTGCAAGAGAGCTTGGGTTTGAAGACATACCTGCACTGATGGACGAATATAATGAATTAGAAAATATTTACTTTGGAAAAACTAAGGTGGACAATGAAGCTAAACTTGTAAAATCTAAGGGTCTTTATGAATACGTTAACCTACTAAACACACCAAAAAATTCTAGCACACACGTAAGCTATAGACTGCTAATAGAATTGTGTAAGATATTCAAAGATAATAGGCTAGAGCGCATTGTTTCAAAGCTGATTGATTATGGTACAATAAAAGAAACAAATTCTAATGTAGAAGAACTGATCAAACTTGCTGGAAATTATTCTGATGACTTTGAGGAAACAAAAATACCAGGCACAAAATTTACAATAGATGATTCTGCTAAAGATGCTCTGAGACAACTAACTGACATACTATCAAAAGATGAGAAAATCGAGGACTTACAAAACTCGATATATACTATAGCAAAAGAAAATCAAGTTCAGCCGAAGGACTTTTTCAGAATTCTTTACCAGATTATACTTTCAACAGACCGTGGACCAAAAATTGGGCCTTTTATCGAGGATATTGGAAAGAAAAAAGTTGCGGAATCTATTAAGAAATACTTGTGATATGATTGGTACATAACGAGCATAACAAGCCAAAAAGAAGCGGTTCTTATTTTTTGATCATTGCAGGAGCCCTGTTATTGATGGTTTCACCCACACAGTATTCAACATATCCGGAATTATCTATAGCTGGGTTAGTTTTTGGATTTATTATAGGCGGTATTGGTTTTTATCTAAAATTTGTTCAGGGAAGAAAAGCTAGAAATGAAAGTTAGCTTAAGGATAAAAGATTGAACTGGTTTAAACGCACAAATAAGAATGAGGGTAAAAAATATGAAAATAAATCAGCCTCAAATAATGAAGTACAAAAAAAAACAGAGCCGAAAGAAAAAAAAAGTGAATCAGGAAATATCAAAGAAGAATTAAAAACAAAGATAGAAAACAATCATTCAATTTCTAAAAAACGTGAGCTGGTAGAACAAGAATATAACGATGTCGTTAGAGATTTAATGATTTCAAAAAAAGAATTAAAAAATATAATGCAGGATATTCAAAAATCAAAGAGTGAGTATTCAGATCTAGTATCAAAAATAAAATCTGCACGTGCTGACATGTATACAGCAAATACCGAACTAAAAGAAAAGAATGAAGAAAAAGAAAAAACCATGAAAGAATATGAAAAACTAAGCTTGGTAATTCGAGAAATTAATAACTCAAAAAAGGAACTTGCAGAAACAAAAACAGAGATTAAGAAATATGACAAAGAACTTGAATCTGTAAAAATAAAAGTGAATGAATCCCCAGAACTGAATAGTTTGAGACATGAAAAGAAAGACCTAGAAGATGAAATCCTGAAAAAAAGAAAGGAGGTAGAATCTAGTATTAGAGAATTAAAGTCAGTTGAAAATGAAAAGAAAAATACCAATAATAAAAAAGAATACAGTAATAATCAAGAATCAAGTAGTGTTATAGATGCAGCCAGTGCGGTTGTAGCATCAATGAATCAAAAATTACAGAACACAATGAAAGAACTAGCTGAAGTAAAAAAAGCACTAGAAAATGAACGTAAGCACCAAAAAAAATAGTTCAAAAAGATAGGTAATGTTTTTTCCAACGAGTTTTTAGTTCTTCCTCCGTGAAACCAAGATCATAAAGTGGTGAAGTTACTTCGCTAACTTTTTTGACTTTTACAATGACAATAGATTTGATAGAGCTTGTAACCCCTAGGCTTTTATAATGTGAAAGGATTTTGTTGAATTTCTTACCATCAGAGATGATTTTTGCAATTCCCTTAAAACGATAGCCCTTTCTAGCAAATGGATCTACAACATTAATTTCAACTGACGTATTATCATGCAAATTTCTAATTGTTTGAGGAGAACGAATATCAGCAAATGCAAGTGTATTATTTGAGTTATTAAATTTGAAATTTAACGGGCCCGACCGGATTTGAACCGGTGACCTAATGCTCCGCAAGCACTCACTCTATCCAAGCTGAGCCACGAGCCCAATAAGAGACTTGGAAAAATTGTTAAAAACGTTTGGAAAATCTAAGCTTCTTTTTCAGCTTTTTTTACAAAAACATAATTCATTATAACACCAGCAATAATACCACCGATTATTGGTGCTGCCCAGTAAAGCCACTGTATTTCTAACAAACCAGTATCTCCTGATACTACAGCTGGCGCAAATGATCGTGCAGGGTTCATCGAAGCCCCAGTTAATGGAATACCAACCAAGTGAAGTAAGAATACCATTCCCCCAATAGATGCTCCATAGACGCTTTTTGGTGCTTTTTTGTGAACTGCCGTCATAAAAATTACAACTACCAAAAAGAATGTAAGAATAATTTCTACCATAAATCCCGACATCACACTATTGTTAAGTAATTCACTTGGACCACCATGTCCACCCCAGAGAACCGGTTTTCCAATTTCTGGTAATATTGCAACCAAGGTTAACGTTGCAATAATACCACCAATTACTTGTGATATGATATATCCTACGCCATCAGCAATTCCAATTTTCTTTGTGATCATCATTGGTATTGTAACTGCTGGATTGATGTGTGCACCAGAAACATGACCAAATGCATAGACCATGAGCGCAATTATTCCACCATGTCCCAAAGAAATCATAATGATTGCTTCAATGGACAATCCTTCGCCAAAAGCAACCACAGCTAAAATGACGGATAATGGACCAAAGAACACCAAGCCGAATGTTGAGATTCCTTCTGCAAGCCATGCTCTTGGATTTACCATTATTCAAAACCGAATTTTATTTCCATATAAAACATGCGAGTCAAACTATACCTAAAGAATATTAAATTATAAGGTCTAATACTGGTCAAAAAATATGATTGAAGAAGGAGATTCTGTTCCAAAATTTCAACTGCCAGATTCTAATGGAAAATTGGTCAAGTCGTCTGATTTGAAAGGAAAGAAACATGTGATTTACTTTTACCCAAGGGATTTTACCCCTGGATGTACTACAGAGGCAGATGAATTTTCAAAGGATTATAATAAATTCAAAAAAGCTGGAATTGAAATTGTTGGAATTAGTAAGGATGATGTTGATTCACATAGAAAGTTTTGTGATAAAATGAAAATTCCATACATTCTACTCTCAGATGTTGACACGGAAGTTTCAAAAAAATTTGGTATTTGGGGAAAGAAAAAATTCATGGGTCGTGAATTCATGGGCATAATTAGAAGTACATTTCTGGTCAATGAAAAAGGAAAAATCTTCAAGGTTTATCCAAAAGTAAAACCAGCAGGTCATTCTAAAGAAGTGTTAGAAGCTTACGCTAACGTGTAATGAAAATAGAAGAAAAAATATTTGTTTAGAAGCCCTTTGGTAATGCGCCTTTCTTAGATGGTGCTTCAGCTACTTCTTCAACTGCTGCTTCTTCAGCTTCCTGTTGTTGTTGTTCATATCTAACTAGGTATTCTTTCTCATAGTCTTCTAGACTCTGTTTTTTTGATTTCGAACCAGAACTAGCTTCTGGCTTACTTTCCGGTTGTGGTGGTGGTGGAGGTGGTGGTGCTGTTTGTGTTGAAGCACCACCAGAAACTGATGCTGCAATTTCTGGCTGGAAAGTCTTATCACGTGGATGATAAGCAAGTCTTTGTCTAGTTGCAAAATATTTATCGCCTGGCTGTGTATAGCCTGTTACAATTGCTTTTTGATCATTCCAATTTTTTGCTGGAACATCAGGTGCATTTTGTACATGTAGACTAGCCCAATATCTATCGCTGTTAGAAGTGTAACCCGTAACTATTGGTTTTTGATCATTCCAATTTTTAGTTCCAACACTCTTCCACTGTTCATATACAGGTGGAGCAGGTGGAGCCTTTTCTTCAGGTTTTGGTGCTGGCTTTGGTGGTGGAGGTGGTGGTGTTTGTGGTGGAGGTGGTGGTGGTGGTGTTTGTGGTTTTGGTGGTGGGGGTGGTGGAGCTGAAGGTTTTGATGATGGTTTAGATATATTTGATAATTTTCTTTCTAAAGCGGCAATTTTAGATTCAAGAGCTTTCTTTGAGCTTACTCTTTTTTTTGTTGCTTTTCTAGCAGGCTTTCTTTTTGCTTTTCTAGCAGGCTTTCTTTTTGCTTTTCTAGCAGGCTTTCTAGCAGCTTTTCTAGCAGGCTTTCTAGCAGCTTTTCTAGTTCTCTTTTTAGCCTTTGCCATATTGATTTCTACCTGATATGTGCTTTATTTACATTTTGATTATGTTCAGATTGCGATTTTGATCGAATTTTTATAATAAGTTAGTGAATGAGTGATATGGATGATTTTGATGAAGAATTTCCAGATTTTGATTGGAAAAATACACCTGCATATCAACATCCAGGTGGCAAAGATTGTCCTTGTCCTAAGCATGAATACATCAGAGAGCAGATTAGATTTACTAGACAGGTAAATCAATCTGGAAATGATTCTAGAGTCACTCTAAAATTTTGTCCTGAACATTATGCTGTATACATGAATGAGGTAATACCATCTATGCCATTAAAATATAAAATTTTAACAAAAATTGCGTTGAAAATGGGGGCAATCAAAGTTTTAGTGTTAAAACACATGCAATCAGATTTGTGTTTTTACTGTAGATTTGGTTCAGGTGGTCATGGTAAGAAAAGTGAGCTTCCACCAATACCCTAAATACATGAAAAACTACATTGGGTCAATCAATAATTTTGGTTTATTTGGTGTATCATGATGACATTTTTTTTCACATAGGGGACATATTTTACGATTTAAGAAAATACATTGACATATGTGAGATTTGAAATAGCTTTCTGAAATTCTCGTATATTCTCCAGTGCCATTACAAAAAGGACATTGTGTGTCTAACAACTCAATTTTACCACGTCCCTTGCAAACAACACACGTTTTCTTGTTTCCCATGCAAGAAATCTAATTTTTGTGAATTAAAACACTTGTGTTAAAAATTTTTCCAAATTTCGCAATTAAGACAAATCCAGTTAAGCTTATACTATATTTTCTTGACAGAAATGCTATGACAATTAATGATATTCATGAATTTATAGATAGTCTAGAAAAAGCTGGCGAATTAAAGCGTGTAAAAACAGAGGTTGATACAAACTTGGAGATTGCTGAGATTTTAAGGAGAGTATCTTATACTAATGGTCCAGCAGTTCTTTTTGAAAATGTCAAAGATTATGAAATTCCAGTTTTAGGTAATGCATTTGGCTCAGTTAAAAGACTTGAGATTGGACTAGAGACCACTGAGTTTTCTGAGATTGGGCAGAGAATCACTGATATGACAAAGATGGAAATTCCATCTGGAATTTTTAACAAGATAAAAAAATTACCGGAGTTGTCCAAGATGAGCGAATCTTTTCCAAAATTAGAAAAAAGTGGTCCAGTAACTGAAATTGTTAACAAATCACCAACTTTTGACAAAATTCCGATTATAAAATCATGGCCAAAGGATGCAGGCAAATTTATCACGTTTGGTCTAGTAGCTACAAAACATCCAGAAACAGATGTACGAAATTTAGGTGTGTATAGAATTCAAATTGTTGATAATACACATGCATTGATGCATTGGCAAAAACACAAGAGAGGTGCCGCACACCATGATATGTCAAAAGAAAAAAACAATAGAACTGATGCTGCTATAATTATAGGCGGGGATCCAGCAACTGTATTTTCTGCAATAGCACCAGTGCCAGAGGGTCTTGACAAATATCTTTTTGCCGGCATTGCTAGAAAAAAAGGAATTAGCACTGTAAAGTGCAAGACAGTAGATCTAGAAGTTCCTGCAAATGCGGAAATTGTATTAGAAGGATATGTTGATGCTGCTGATGTCAGGGATGAAGGGCCATTTGGTGATCATACCGGCTACTATACACCAAAAGAACCTTTTCCAACATTTACACTAACAGGAATAATGCAACGAAAAAATCCTGTTTACCTGACCACTGTTGTAGGCAAGCCAATACTAGAGGATGCGTACATTGGAAAAGCGATTGAACGCTCCTTTTTACCGTTAATCCAAATGCTTCAACCGGAAGTAATCGATTTCAGCATGCCACCTGCAGGTTGGTTTCAAGGATTAGCAATTGTATCAATTAAAAAACGATATCCTGGTCAAGCTAAAAAAATAATGATGGGGTTGTGGGGTATGGGCCAATTGGCATTAACTAAGATAATCGTAGTAGTTGATCATGATGTAAACGTACATGACATGAATGAAGTAATTTGGGCAATTACAACTAGAACTGATGCTGCACGAGATACAACTATCATAAACAATGCGCCTACTGACACATTAGATCCAGCTTCGCCCAAAGTCAATCTAGGCTCAAAATTAGGAATAGATGCTACACAAAAGACATTGGAAGAAGGGTTTGAACGCGAGGTTCAAGAACAGGTCAAAGTTGACGATGACACAAAGACTACTGTTGACTCAAAGTGGTCAAGTTATGGGCTATAATGCATACAAACAGTTTGATAAAAATTATCTCTCTCTTCAACTTGAAAACCAATCTGATGAATAGCATCAATAATTTTCTTATCAGTAAGTTCTGTTGACCGAGCTCCAGTGCACGACACAACTTCTTCACCAATTAACGTTCCACCAAAGTCATCAGCACCATATTGCAACGCTAACTGTGCCATTCCAATTCCGTTTGTAAGCCATGATGATTGAATATGTGGAATCAATCCATCAAACACAAGTCTTGAAATTGCAATCATTTTTAGAAGCTGAAATCCACCGCCACCATAGGTGATTGTTCCTTCGTCTTGCATTTGTGTATTATTTGGTTCAAAACTCCAGGGAATAAAAGCCATAAAACAATTTGTCTTTTTTTGTAGTTGAGCAATCTTTGAAAAATGTTCAGCAATATCATGATTTGTTTCAACATGACCATACATCATAGTTGCAGATGCAGGAATCCCAAGCAAATGTGCTTCTTCCATAATGCGTAACCATTCATCACTCTTAATTTTTTTTGGGCTGATAATATCTTTAACTTCGTCAGTTAAAATTTCAGCACCAGCACCGGGCAAAGATTGTAAGCCTGCTTCTTTTAATCTGGACAAGACTTCCCTTGTTGATGATCTTTCAACTTTAGCAATAGTATCTATTTCAGATGTTGATAATCCGTGGACGCCTACTTGTGGAAATTTTTTTCTAATCATACTAAATGAATCTTCATAATACTCTATTCCCAGATCCGGGTTATGACCACCCTGAATGAGTACCTGTCTGATTTTGAACATGTCCCATGCAATCTTAATTCGTGACTCTATTTCATCCAATGTTAATGTGTAAGATTCATCATGATTAGGTGGTCTGTAAAAAGCACAAAATTTACAATCAGTAACACAGACATTTGTATAATTCAGAATTATGTTGTTTACAAAAGAAGCCTTTCTTCCAAATTTTTTACGTGTTAATTCACCAGCTACCAAGCCCATGAGATAAACATCATCAGAATTAAGTAATCTAATACAGTCATCAGATTCTGGTCTTATCCCATGAAGTGAATTTTCAAGAATATATCCAATTTCAGAATCGTGAATCTGCTCAGTAATTTGGCTCAATTACTGTGATATTTTTCAATTACTATTTAATTCTTAGAAATTGAACGAATGCTGCTATAATTTTTAAGTAACATGCAGAAATTATACCTTCTATGACAGGTGGTACAGAAATCAGATTAAACAGAATTTTAAGAAAAGGAAGAATGCTTTGCATTCCAATGGATCATGGCATTTCAAATGGTCCTATAGAGGGTCTTGAAAAGACGCATTCCATGATTTACAAGTGTGAAAGTCATGGTATTACTTGCGTTATTATTAACAAAGGTATTATCAAGACTCTTCCAAGACCTCCTAAGGTTGGGATTTTGGTACATTTTTCTGCTAGCACATCACTTTCCACTGCACCAAATAGAAAAATGCTTACCGGCTCTGTTAAAGAAGCATTGAGATTAGGTGCTGATGGTGTATCTTTGCACATAAACATTGGTGGAAAAGAAGAACCAGAAATGCTTGCGGATTTGGGAAATATTTCAGAACAGTGCCATGAATGGAATGTTCCATTATTAGCAATGATGTATCCAAGAGGTGAAAATATTAAAGATCCACACGATCCTGAAATAGTTGCACATAGTGCTAGAATTGGCGCTGAATGTGGTGCTGATATTGTTAAAACATTATACACTGGAGATATAGATTCATTTTCAAAAGTAGTAGAAAGTGTACCTGTGCCATTAGTAATTGCTGGTGGTCCAAAAACTAATTCAGATATGGAAATTTTACAAATGACAGAAGATGCCATGAATGCTGGAGCTAAGGGTGTAACGTATGGAAGAAACATATTTGCACATAACTCACCAGAAAAAATTGTTGAGGCTCTTGCAGGAATAATCTTCAAAAATCAATCAGCAAAAGAAGTAGCGAGTGTAATTGACGGCCAATAAACAATTAATCATCCAACCCAAAGTTGCGAAGAATCATCTTGCAAAGTTTGTCAAGAATTTAGAGGACGAAGGTGTTAAGATGATTTTTGCAGACCCAAAAAATTTAGCGAAAACAAAAATCCAAACAATTTTTCCTTCTCAAAATGCTAATTATGTAATTTTAGATAAGACTAAAACTAAAAAATCAAAAGGAAAAAAGATTGGAAGACGATTTGAAGTATTGTCAAATAAGGATATTGAAAATATACTTGATTCTGCAAAAAAGGGACTGGATTTTGTTGTAATAGAAGTAAAAGATTGGAAGATAATTCCGCTAGAGAACATAATTGCAAAATTGCATAAGATACATACCAAGATTTTCACGATTGCAAGAAATCCGAAAGAAGCAAGAAAGATGTTTTCCATTTTGGATATTGGTGTAGATGGTGTAATCTTCAATACAGGCTCAATCAACGAAGTTAGAGAAGCACTAGTCTATTTAGGCTCAAAAAGCTTTGAGCTTAGATCTGCAAAGATAATTGACATTCAAGAGGTTGGTGACGGTGAGAGAGTTTGCATAGATACTGCCTCAATGCTTAACAGGGGCGAAGGCATGCTAATTGGAAACAGGGCTAACTTTTTATTTTTAGTTCATAATGAATCAGTTGGGTCATCATTTACTTCACCTAGACCGTTTAGGGTTAATGCAGGTGCTGTACACTGTTATACGTTATCACCCGACGGTACCACAAAATATCTATCTGAATTAGAAACAGGTGTTGAAGTATTAGTATTTAATTCAAAAGGAAAAGCAAGACGTGTTACAATTGGTAGATGTAAGATAGAAAAAAGACCCATGCTTATGATTAAGGCAAAAGTTGGAGAAGAAGTTGGTGGTATTATAGCCCAGGATGCGGAGACGATTCGTTTTGTAAAATCTAATGGGCGCCTGGTGTCAGTAACACACCTAAAAAAAGGCGACTCGATACTAGTACATTCAAAGGCTGCAACCGGTAGACACTTTGGAATGGAAGTATCTGATGAGTATATCTTAGAGAAATAAGAGAAAATGAGATACAAAACATGTGCTAGTGTTGCTGAAAAAACTCCAAAAAGGCTGAAACAAACTCTCACAAAAGCATTGAAAAAATCAGATTATGCAGAAATAAGATTTGATTTTCTAAACCCAAACACCGTACCAGATGCACTACAACTGATCAGGAAAGATTTGAGAAAATGTGTTTGTACGTTAAGACCGGTTTCCGAAGGAGGAAAATTTGCGGGAAGTGAAAAAAATAGAATTTCAATCATAAAGCTAATAGCAGAATATAACCCATTTTTGCTTGATATAGAATTGAATACCTTAAGTAAAAACAAAAATTTACGACGCTATCTCAAAAGTACGGGAACCGATGTACTTGTTTCTTGGCACAGTTTCAAACAAACACCAGGCATTTCTGTACTAAAAAAGAAATTAGTCCAAATGAAAAAATTTTCAAATAATATTAAAATTGTTACGATGGCAAAATCGGTTAATGATGCAACACGAGTATTATCTTTATACAAAAACAATAATACAAAATTGATTGTGTTTTCAATGGGAAATTATGGAAGAATATCACGAATACTTTGCCTGTTTCTTGGCAGCCCATACACCTATGTTTCACTAGGTAAACCGGTTGCGCCAGGACAGTTCAGTGTGGATGAAGTTAAATCAATCTTTACCAGAAGGAAATAGATGACTAGTACATACGCAATCATAGGAGATCCTATAGATCACTCCTTGTCGCCGAATATACATAACGCCGCGTTTCGCTCGTTAAACTTAGACTCTACATATATTGCATATAGAATACCCAAAGGTGAGCTAGCTGCAGGAATAGAAGCGTTGAAAACAATAAAAATTGCAGGGTTCAATGTAACAATTCCTCACAAAATTGAAATGATCAAATACTTGGATGTACTAGATGATAATTGTAATCTAATTGGGGCAGTGAACACAGTTTCAAATTATGATGGAATTCTTAAGGGCTATAACACGGACATGACAGGATTCCTAGATCCTATAAAAAAAAGAAATTTGACAATAAAAGACTCCCAAGTAATACTTTTGGG
>LULS01000059.1_pt1 | contig 19352 bp, 14 predicted proteins | sample 728101 | NCBI WGS metagenome assembly LULS01 (sample SAMN03860283, study PRJNA289734) | marine metagenome | biome: seawater column; feature: ocean; material: water; isolation source: Red Sea water column Station 108 - depth 200m | place: Saudi Arabia: Red Sea | collected 2011-10-15 | depth 200 m | reverse complement strand
TGGTAGTACTGATCCTGTAGCAGAGTCAGGGGCAACGCTTAGAACGTCAATCGGTGTTGGAACAGGTGATAGTCCGCAGTTTACCGCAGTTAATATCGGGGCAGCAACTGATACGACGGTATCCAGGGCGAGCGCAGGTGATATTAACGTAGAAGGCAATATAGTTTATCGAGCTGGTGGCACGGATGTAGCAATTGCGGATGGAGGAACTGGGGCAGGTACTGCAACAGCTGGTTTTGATGCTTTGAGTCCAATGTCTGCAGAAGGCGACATTATTTATGGAGGAACTTCAGGGACTGTTACTCGTTTAGCTAAGGGAAGTGATGATGAAGTACTAACACTTGCTTCTGGTATTCCAAGCTGGGCTGCTAGTGGTGGTAGTATTAGTGCAGGGGATGTTTTAGTATTCTACAGTGCCAACACCACCGGAAACGTTAGATTTGCTAGGGGTGTAGCAGTTGGGTATTCAGGTAATAAAGTACCCGGCGCTAATTTGGATGTAAACGGTAATGCGTATATTAGTGGTTCTGTAAGCCTTGGAACAGCTCTTACTGTAGGAAGTGGGGGAACAGGCGCTACTTCTCTTACAGACGGTGGGGTATTACTTGGTAGTGGAACCAGCGCTGTCACGGCTATGAGCGTATTAGGTGATGGGGAAATGATTGTCGGGGATGGTAGTACCGACCCTGTTGCTGAAAGCGGAGCAACGCTTAGAACGTCTATTGGTGTGGGTACGGGAGATAGCCCTCAATTCACCGCGGTTAATATAGGTGCTGCGTCTGACACTACCGTATCTAGGGCCAGTGCCGGTGATATCAACGTAGAAGGTAATATTGTTTACCGCGCAGGTGGGACAGACGTTCCAGTAGCTGATGGAGGTACCGGAGCTTCTACCTTAACTGATGGTGGTGTCTTACTTGGTAGCGGCACAGGAGCCATTACTGCTATGTCAGTTTTATCTGACGGAGAAATGATTGTCGGCGATGGTAGTACAGATCCGGTAGCTGAGTCTGGTGCCACTCTTAGAACTTCTATTGGTATTGGTACTGGGGATACTCCTCAGTTTTATGGAGCTAATGTAAGCGGAAACGCTTCGATTAATAGAAGCGTAGCTATAGGATATACCGACGGTAGAGTACCACAAGCAAATTTAGATGTAAAAGGTAATACTTATATTAGTGGTTCTGTGAGCCTTGGAACAGCTCTTACTGTAGGTAGTGGTGGAACTGGTGCTACTTCTCTTACAGATGGTGGGGTATTACTTGGTAGTGGAACTAGTGCCGTCACGGCTATGAGTGTATTAGGTGACGGGGAAATGATAGTTGGTAACGGTAGTACCGACCCAGTAGCAGAGTCTGGTGCCACCCTTAGAACGTCTATTGGTGTAGGTACTGGAGATAGTCCTCAATTTACTGCTGTTAACATAGGCGCTGCTACAGATACCACCGTATCTAGGGCAAGTGCTGGAGATATAAATGTAGAGGGTAACATTGTTTACCGAGCAGGCGGCACTGACGTTCCAGTAGCTGATGGGGGAACAGGCGCTTCTACTTTAACTGACGGTGGAGTTTTATTAGGTAGTGGTACTGGCGCTATTACTGCAATGAGCGTCTTAGGTGATGGAGAGTTAATTGTCGGAGATGGTAGTACCGACCCAGTAGCAGAATCAGGAGATACATTAAGGACTTCAATTGGAGTAGGGGCTGCAGCGTCTGGAACGGTGATGCAGATATATGGCGCTAATACTACTGGAAATGTTAAATTAGCTAGAGGGTTAGCAATTGGGTATGCTAACGCAAAAGTTCCAGGAGCTAACTTGGATGTAAAAGGTAACGCTTACATAGGGGCTAATGTTTACGTTGCTAATACCCAGAACTTTAATAGTACTAACTATAGTGGGTTTCCCTATGACATTGCTTTTACTGCGGGTTTTGATTCTGATATGGCTAAAGAAGATGTTGCTACCGGAACTTATGGAGAATTAGTAATGGGCAGACCCGTAACTGTTGTTGGGGAAGCAGGTTACGTAGATACAGCTCCTACAGGTGCAAAACTTATTGTAGATATAGAAAAAAATGGAACTTCTATATACAGTACAAGACCGGAATTTGCTACTAGTGCAACTTCTTTAACTGCTGGAGTTTTAGGTGCTACTGCTGTTTTCATATCTGGAGATCGTATTACATTTAAAGTTGATCAAATAGGATCAAGTGAGCCGGGAGAAGGAGTTCGTTTTACTTTATTATGTAAGGTGTAAAATTATAATGGAGTTTATAAAATGGTTATAATGAAGGGGAAACAACAATGGCTATAAAAGTCCCAATAGCATTAGGAGGAACAGGTGCTGGAACAGCGGCACTAGCAAGAGCAAATTTAGGTATTGCTGCTAATGTTAGTGGTTTATATACTGATGTTACAATAGTTAACGCTAATGTTTATCAACCAAGTAACATTTACTTAGGTTCGGGAAATGTTCTTTTTGCAACTGTAAATGCAAAAGTTACATTAATTAGTGCTAATATTCATCATCCGCGTAGAACAACAATTGGGTCGTCAAACGTCCTTGTGTCTGTGGGTGGTTCTAATGTAACATTTGAAACTCCGGGTACCACTGTGGTAGGAGCTCAATTTAAAACCCCAGGAATTCATGATTTATCGACTCAAAGAATTGTAACTCTTAAAAGTAATAACTACTCAGCAAATCGAAAAGGGGACTACACAGTTCCTACTTTAAATATTAAAGCTAAGTATAATAACGTTGCTGTTAATACTGCGGGTCGTATTATTTATTCAAATCGGTTTGACGATCAAGCGTCAATGCCTGATACTGATAAATATGAAGGTTTTGTAGCGTATGATAGGAATCCAGGAGGGCCAGGAGAATTATTTGTTTCTAACGCTTTACAGCGACATAAAATTCTTATAGCTAACGCAGACGCTACTCCGGGAGCTAACAACACTTACGCTTTAGGAACTCCTGCTGCAAGATGGACTTATGTAAGAGTTGCTAACGATGTTATTGCTGGTGGTAACGTGCGTTCTAAAGGCGGGGCAGCTTTAGGGGGAGATCAATTTACAGTCACACAGTTGTATTGCGGGATTAATACTACTGATCCTCAATACGATTTAGACGTTCGTGGTAATGTTTATGTTTCTGGTAATTTAACTGTTAAGGGTAATGTGTATGTAGTAGATACTCAACACCTGATAGTTGACGACCCTGTTATAGAGCTTGGAGCCAACATTGTTGGTGCGCCAACTCAGGACGAAGGTATTTTAATGAATCGCGGTACATCTCCTAATGTATTTTTAGGATATGATGAAAGTCGTGATGAAATGGTAACTTCTTATACAACAGATCCTTCTAGTGTTTCAACTATTAATATAGCGGAATATACTACTTTCCGTGCTAATTCAGCTGTATTCGCCGTCGAGGGTGGAATAGGGGGACATACTGATCAAGGTAATATGTCTAAAGTGGGTATTGGAACTGCTTCTCCTGGTCGTTATAAAGTAGATATACATGGTAATGCGAACGTAGGCATACTGACTGCAACTTCGTTGCGGGTAAATAATACGTCAGTCCCAACCCAGGTTGTTGTTGCAGATGAAGCTATCACAATGGCAATTGCGCTGGGTTAAAAGGAAAAACGTATGGCTGATGAAGAAATATTAAAACGAGAGTTAGATCATTATAAAGAAGATATTGAGCATCTCCATTCTCGAACTCAAGAAACTAAGGCTCAGATAACCACACATGAAGCGGTATGTGAAGAGAGATACCACAGTATTATGGAAGCTTTAAAACGTTTTGAAAAAAGGCTCGATGGTGTTCACGAAGAGATGGCACAGCTTAAGACACTTGCTATTCAAGGAAGATTTAGTTTAAAAACAGCAATTTTTTTAGGGAGTCTAGTTTCGGGAATTGCAGCTCTGTGGTACACATTACGTTAAGGAAAATAGTTAGTGGCAAAAGAAAAATTTTTTAAAATTAATTTACATAAATTATTATCTCAAATCCCAATGGTTAACCAATTGGATTTGCAATTAAACCCAAGTCAATGGGGAATGGTGGATGGATTAGAAAGTCATCGGTTTTGGGTTCATATAGCAGCACGTCGAACAGGGAAATCTTATGCAGCTGCTTTACTAGCTTTCGCAAAGTTGTTAGAACCTAATACTCAAATAATGGTAGTAGCTCCTAATTTTAGTTTATCTTCTATTATTTGGGATTACGTTACTCAAATAATTCGTGACTTAAGAGTTGAGTGTGATCGTTTAAATCAAAAAGACAAAGTAGTACGATTAATTAATAATTCGACTTTTAGATTATTATCAGCAAATAATCGTGATAGTTTAATTGGACGTGCAGCTCATTTATTAATTGTTGATGAGGCTGCTGTTATTAACGGTGATGAATATTTTACACGGGATTTGAGACCTTCTCTTTCTACATATCCTGATTCTCGATGTTTATGGATTTCTACTCCTCGTGGGAAAGGTAATTATTTATATGATTATTATATGAGAGGAAAAGACGAGAAAGAGTACCCTGATTGGGGAAGTGCCGTATTTAATTGGAAATCTAATCCTCTTTTGAATGAAGCAGATATTGAAGAGGCTCGAAAAACAATGAGTAAAAATTTATTCGGTCAAGAATATGAGTGTGACTGGGTAACGACCGAGGGTAAAATTTATAACTTACAAGACGAAGTACATTTAAAAGATTTAGAAGATATTGACGAAAAAGATCACAGGTTTGATTTTATTGCCGGATTAGATATAGGATACCGAGATGAAACTGCTTTTGTAGTTTTAGCAACTGATGGTGAGAGATATTATACATTAGACGAGTATATTTCTAAAGAAGGTACGACTTCGGTTCATGCTGAAAATATTCAAGAACTAATCGACAGATGGGGTATTGAGTCTATTTTTATTGATAGTGCCGCTCAGCAAACTAAAGCAGATTTAGCTTATGATTATGATATTTATTGTGATAATGCGTTAAAGAGCGTTAATGACGGGATTGCGGCTATTCAAGTACTAGTTGACAATGAAAAAATATTTTTTGATTTAGAAAATTGTCGTCACACATACGCCTCGTTAAGCAGTTACCGGTGGAATCAGCGAACAGAAAGCCAAAAACCTTTTCACGATTGGTCCTCTCATTGTAGTGATGCTATTAGATATGCAGTTTATACTTATCAGAGAACCCGTGTTAGCGTTTATGCTTGATTATTAAAAATAAAATTTGACCTTGAACAACTTTTGTTATATTATATAAATGTGTAGGAGAATTAGTAAATGGGACTTAGAGATTGGATTGTAGAGAAGCTAAATCCGGCGCAACCATATATTGCGTCTCAAGATCCGTATAACCTTCCAAAATCAATTGTAGATTATCAAACCGCATTTCGAGAGATTGAAGTAGTTCATCGAAGTGTAGAGATGATTGTGAATGCGTTAACTGCAATTCCCTTTTTAATTGATGGCGGGGCAGCGAAAAAAATTAATAAATTACTTAACGTCAAACCTAACCCCTTTGAGGATCGTGTCCGTTTGTTCCGACGTGCATTTTTAGATTTTTACCTTGACGGAAATGCATTTTTCTATTATGATAAAGAAAGTTTATATTTATTACCTGCAAATGATGTCGAAGTTGTTGCGGATTCAAAAACTTTTATCAGTCATTATAATTATTTAATCTACGATCAAGCTACTGATTGGTTTGGATATTCTAAAGAGACTACCAGAGATGCTAAGATCACTTTTACCCCAGAAGAAATAATTCAAGTAAAAAGTGATAATTCAGAATCGATTTTCAGAGGCGATAGTAAACTAAAAAATCTTCAACGTTTATTTGAATTGTATTATGAGCTACTTAATTTTCAACGTCAATTTTTTAGAAATAATGCGATTCCAGGTTTAGTATTAAAAACAGATAACGTTTTAAGTACAAAAATTAAAGAACGAATGTTAGAAAGTTGGAGAGCCAGTTATTCTAATTTATTTAATGGTGCTCGAAGTCCGGCTATATTGGATGGCGGTTTAGGAATAGATAGATTTAGTGATGTTAATTTTAATGAATTAGATTTTGAAAATAGTGTAGAACGAATTCAAATGGATATTGCAAAAGCAATTGGTGTACCATATGTTCTACTAAAAAGTGGGAATAACGCTAATATAGCGGCTAATGAAGTTTTATTTTATAATCATACAGTTCTTCCTGTTTTACAACAATTTTCTAGTGCTTTTGCTCAATTTTTTCAGGGTGGTGTGTCTATTATACCTGATAAAAAATCAATCAGTGCTTTACAACCGGATTTACGTAGTCAAGCACAGTATTATTCTACGTTAGTAAATGGCGGAATCCTTACCCCTGATGAAGCTAGAGAAGGTTTAGGATTAAATGCAATGAATAGTAGTGAAACTAACTGTATTAGGGTTCCTCAAAATATAACTGGAAGTGCGACAGACCCCATGCAAGGTGGGCGTCCAAAAACAGAAGAAGTAGAAATAATTCCTGAGACTGAGGAAGAAGAGAATGCCAATGACTAAAACATTTTATTTAAATAGTGATATAACTTTGAAAGATGTTTCGAAGGGTAGTGCCGGGCTAAACATCGCTGGGTACGCGAACACTACTGACCGTGATCGTGTAGGAGATGTAGTTACTGCACAGGCGTGGGCTAGTGGAATCAAAAATTTTAGAAAAAACCCTGTCCTTCTTTATCAACATAAACACGATTGTCCTATTGGAAGAGTGGATAAAGTGACCGTTGATAAAAAGGGCATTTTTGTTGAAGCTAATGTAAGTGACGCTGCGGAGAAATTACACGCAGTTCAAACTTTGATTAAGGATGGGGCTTTAAAAAGTTTTTCAGTTGGATTTAAAGTTAATGATGGAAAATATGATCATAAGACAGATTCTATGACAATTACAGATGTAGAACTTCTTGAAATTAGCGTAGTGAGTGTACCTGCTAATCAAGAATCTTTGTTTAGCGTTAGAAAGAGTTTTGACGATAATGATCAAGAGTACAGCAAGTTTGTAGAAGAATTTGCTAATAAAAAAGTTAAGAGCGACACTACTGAGAAGGATATAGGAATTAAAGTTGGAGTAACCGACGTTATTAATGATCATTATCATACGTATGAGATAGATAATAATGGCAGCGGCGTGACAACTTATACTTCCCATAATATGAATCATTACCATATGGTTGATAGTTACAGGATTCTTGAAGCCCATGAAGGCGGAAACCATTCTCACACAATGGTAGTGTCAGCACGGCCAGTTTCGGCTAAGCCAGAAGAGGAGATAGATACTATGAATGATGCAAGACCTTTATCTCCCTCAGAACAACTGGCTCCTACGGACGCTTCTCAAGGAGCGCCGCCAGCAGTAGTTGAAGAATTATCTGAAAGCACTCCGGTTGAAGTTAAAGCGGAAGATGTAATAGATGAGTCTGTTGATAAAATTACTGAAGAAGTCGCAGTAGAAGAAATAAAGGCTGAAATAGCTAAAGAGTCTTTAGATGCGGCTACTGTAACTGAGGAGATTGTTGAAGATGAGATAGAAGAGTCTGACCCTTATCAACTTATTCCATTTGTTAATATGCTGTCAATGGAAACGGGGGCTTTAACTCACAATCATAATGTGAAATATGGCGATAAAAGATACAAAATTATCAAAATTGCTACTGCCGAGTCCCCTAATTTCAATTTTTTAGAAATTGACTTAAATGGAAATTCAAGAGATAATAGTATAACAGTTGAAGCAGAGAAATTAGCTGCTGTTAATACTTGGGATATCGGATCTAAGTACGACATTTCTTTAGTTGACATATCTGGTCCTTCTCACATGACGGATTCTGATAGGAAAAAAATTAAAGAAACTTATCATAACCTACATACCCTTACAGAACAAGAAGCTTATGAATTAAAAAGTAAGGAGCTTGTTAAAACCAATGCTAATTACCAACAAAAACTTAATACAATACTAAATATAAGATCAGTATCTGAAGATGAGTGGACAGACTCAGATTACAAATATGTTTCTTATACAAATACCATGATCCGTGAATTAAATAACATGGAACCCAGTAAGGATCGTAATATTTCCTTAGCTTTACATGGTGTAAAATACGAACCTAAAAAGGAGAATGATAATATGGCTACTCAACCAGTAGGTGACATTGTCAAAATTGATACTGGGGCGTCTGAGAAAAAGAGTGGGGAGACGGCAGCTGTCGTTGCTTCTTCAGCTCCGATTAAAGAGGCTCCTTCAGCACCAGCTGCCGAGGTCTCAGAGCCACGAGTGGCAGAACTAGTGCAAAAGACTGGGGAAGCGATCCTCGAGGAGACTAATGCTCAGATCAAGACCGAGGTGGCAACGCCTACTCAAAGCGACGAAGTCGCTGAGCTAAAGGCCGAAGTTTCTAAGTATAGAGAGCAGATTTCTGCTTATACGCAGAATAAAATGGTCTATCAAGAAAGTAAGCGCAGCGGGCATCAGTTTAGTGCAAAAGAAATGACTAATGCTTATCTACTTTCTAAGGCACTTAATAAGAAAGATCCTTTCGACACCAAGTTTGGTGCGCGAATGAAGCAGGTTACTTCTGTGGATCAGTTTCTTAGTAATTTTTCAACCAACGTATACGAAGAGATGCAGCAGCAGCTCGTAGTTGCTCCTATGTTTGAGCGAATTGCGGTTGATGCACGTAATTTCCGTGTACCCGTGGCAGATGAAGATACTGCCGGAGATGTGGCGCAGTTTGAAAGCGGCACGTTTGCACAGAGCATTTCTGATGCAACGCGTGTTCCGACGACTCGTCAGAATACCATCTCTGCGGTGACTTTCTCGCCTAATAAATTTATGGCTACTACTCACCTTGCGAAAGACGAAGAGGAGGATGTAATTCTTCCACTTCTTGACTTCTTGCGTCAAAGTGCTACAAGGCGTCTTGCCCGTGCGATTGACAAGGGGATTCTACGTGGTGACGGAGCTTTGAGAGGCTTTAATGCAGCCCCAACAAACGCTATTACAGCAGGTAGTGGATATCAGTGCGTGTTTAAGGGAGTTGTAACTCTTGCGAACGATATTTCTGACCTTCGAGTTGCTTCCGGTGGTAACAGCACTAAAGCAACGCCTGCTAATATTGCTAGCGCGCGTGGTAAATTGAAGAAGTACGGACTCCAGCTTGGTAATCAACTTGTTTTCTTGACCTCAGTTGAAGGATACAATTCACTTGTTTCTAATTCTGATTTCCAGACAGTTGACAAGTTCGGACCTAATGCGACCTATCTTACCGGCTCACTCGGTGCTATCTACGGAATTCCTGTAGTTATTACAGAGTTCCTTGATGACGTCGGTAGTGCTGGTAATGAAATTGGTCTGCTTCTTTACAAGCCTGGTTTCCTGATTGCGGAACGTCGCGGAATGGAGATCGAGAGCGAGTACGAACCTCGCCAGCAAGTGACGGCTATGTATATGAGCACTCGATTTGACTTTAAGGCTTTGACGACTAATAGTGATGCAGCTTTGGATGCGACTAAGTATCCTTACGCTTCAGTAATTAGGTCTAATGCCTAAAAAATAATCTTAATTGGTGGGGGGTCTAACCCCCCGCTCACATAAGGAGAAAAATAGAAGATGGCTCTTCAAAAATTTATACACAAGGTGAGTCCTCAACTAACGCAGGACGCACAGTTTAAAGCATATAGTAATATTCCAGAGAATCAGTTGACTCCTGGAAGCACTGTAGAACTTTATCCAGGAACATACTCTAATATTACTTGCGCTAATGGCGTAGCTATTCAGGGAGTGGGCAGCCCTCAGGATGTTAACATCCCGGGAATTGCAGTATCTTCAGGAACGACAGGTAATGTGAGGGTTGAAAATCTCACTCTTACGGCTGTAAGTAATGCTCTTTCAGTTGCTGGTTCTTCTACTGCTGCTACACTACATGTGAAGAATGTAATATTTAATCTTAGTACTGGTGGTGTTACTCCGGTAGCAAATGCTAATACTATTCAGGTTGCAGGAACTGGCGCAGTTACTCTTGAGAACGTTCAGTTCTTAGGTCCACAGCGTGGTAACCTTAAGGCCCCGTTGGCCGCTGCTAACGTGATTGGCGGAGTTCTCTCTGTTTCAGCTACCGCAGATATGGCTGTTACAGGTTCTAGTATTCGTTACGTCGGAGCCGCAATCCGCGGTGCCGGACGCGCCAATGTTACTGGTGCAACTGCTAAGGCTGATAACCTTATCGGTACGTATACACCTTCTGGTGCTACTGTTACTGCAGCTGCCCAGCAATACAGAGGTAAGGTCTAAGTTACATTAGTAACCTTACTCAGTATATGCTTTAGAGGGCATTATACAATATTTAGGGGTAGGTGTGAACATACGCCTACCCCCTTTTATATGTAGGAGAAAAAAATGGGTATTAAACCAATTGAAGAACAAGTATTGGACATAAAGAACGAAGGGGAAGCTCAAACTTTTTTACAAGTTAACGGGTTTGATCCTGTTGGAGTTTCTCAAATTATGGAAAAATGGTGGGAAAATCAAAGAGCAAAAGCAACTGCTCCTTCGGTTACGCCTACGCTTCTTAAAAGTAAGCCCAAATCAAAATTTAAATCTGGTATTTAGAGGTAAGTAATGCCGACTGCATACGGAACTTATACATACGTCTCTCTTGCGGAAATTAAAGATTATCTGAGTATTAATAGTACTACTCATGACGGTCGTTTAAGCAATATCATTGGCTTTGCTTGTGGCGCAGTTGAAAATTATATTGGTCGTGAGATTAAGAACAATGTCTATACTGAAGTTTTTGACGGCGGAACTCAATCAGTTTTTGTAGAGAGGCTACCTGTTAATAATGTAAAACAAGTGACGGAATATAATGGGAGTCGGTATGAGACTTTAGTCGGACCTGCTACTGATGGGAGTTTTACTAATCAGGATTGGAAAAACTCAACCGTTACAACACAAGGAAGCGCAGTTTTAAAAACCCGTATTAAAAAGTTTGGTCAGTCTTCGGTTAAACTAGATGGTGCGGAAGACTATGTCACCATTACTGATCCTGATTCTAATAACCCTAAATTCGATTATGAAACTTCTGATTTTACAATTGAAGGTCAATTTCGGTTAGACCTTTTAAATAATACTAAATGTTTACTTTCACAAGTAAAAGATGCTGATAATTTTTATGCGTTAAGATATAATTCTGCTGTTGGTTTACAATTTGAGGCTTTTAGTGGCGGAACTCAAGTTATGAATGTGGCTCATGGAAGTACCACAGGATATGCAGCAAATTCTAATACTTTTATGCATGTTGCGGTAAGTCGAAGTGGAGATAATATTAGACTTTTTAGAGACGGTTCTAATTTAGTAGGTATTTCTACTACTAATGCTATGCCAACAATTGGCACCAGTTATGATGTTGAGCTTGGTCGATTGAATTTAACAGCCACAGAAGAAATGACGGGATACGTTGATGAGCTTCGAATTTCTTTTAATAAAGCACGATATACTACTGACTTTGTAGCAGAAAAATATCCTTTTTCCACTGATAATGATACTACAGTTTTAATTAATTTTGATGGATCTAATCAATCCACTTCTTTAAAAGACATTTCCCAGAGTGATCCAGACTTTGTTTGGTTTAAAGATACTGGTGAAGTACAACGTAATTTGGATGGAGCAACGGAAGGGCGACAAAAAATTTCAGTTATTAATACCCCGATGTGGCGGAATTATCCGAAAGCTGTTAAAGTTACTTATGATGGCGGGTATTCCAGTGTTCCAAAAGATATTCAAGTAGCGACGATGGATTATGCTAAAATGTTATTTAAACAAACTGAAGCAGATCAAAGATTTAGTTTACAGGGCGAAGGAAAGAGCCAGTTTAATTTAGGTGCTTCTGGATGGCCACCCCATGTTCGTCGTATTTTAGATCTTTACAGGATACCATTTTAATGGCAAAAGAACCAACCACGAGGGTTTATATAAAGCAAGATCCTTGGATAATGGAAGCTGCAAGGTTTTTAGATCAAGGCTTAGTGGGAACAGGGGAATCTGCAAAAGCAGCTCGAAGAACTTTTCAGTTATATTTTTCGGATTTTATTGAAAAAGAATTATGGGCTGGTGGAGTATCTCAACAAAAAGCAAAAACTGAAATGGGGAGCGCCGCTCCTGATATTATTACTACGGAAGAGGAGATACGCAGAACTTTAACTTCATCAGAAGGTGGAGTATCTCCTGCAGCACGCGGGCCTACAGATTTAATGACTCCTGATTTAAAAGATCAACTCAGAAGTTTGGAATTAAAAAGTAAGGTAGGAACTTCGGCTACTACTTTAACAAGTATGGCACTTTCTCCAGCGGATGTAAAAAGTATTCAAGGGTTTATGGAAGGAAAAAAAGAAATATTAGAAATATATAAAAAGAAGGAAAAAGAGTTATACGATGATGATGGTAACTTTTTAGTAGGTAATTTAAGCGGTCCAGCTTTACAAAATTGGGTAAAAAAAAGTAGGTCAAAAACTGCCGTGAAACTAAGAGAGCAAATTAAAGTTAAAGCTAACGCTGGTTTGGAATTTAATCTCAAATATGATGAGTTAAAAGAAGGAAAAAAGATGAAATACGGTTATCATGAGCCGTTATCCCCTAAAACTGATTTTTCATTTTACATGCGTGCAACAGAGGATAGGCGAGGGGGAACGATTGAAGTTACTTATACTGCAGCAGCAAAAAAGAAATTTAAGGCTGTAGAATTTAAATTGTTACAGGGAGCGGGGAAAAAAGTTATTCCACAGTTTACAAAATATTTGAAGGGGCGGTACCGTAGCGCTAAAAATCCTTCAGAATCTCTTAAATTATAAAGGAAGGGTGGGTAATTTTTTTAAAGCTAAAAAAGCTCAATATACACAGACAGCTCCTACAGCACGGGTTACACGTCCGACGCAAATTATATCTGATGCTCAGTTGTCTCTTCTTTTAACACGGAGACTTGAACAGAGTTTAGTTATGAATATGCCCCGATTACCAGAGCCACAGCGCCCAATTCCACGGTATATTACAGGGAGATTAGCTACAAGTTTTGAAATACTTGTAAAGCAAAAACAAAATTTACTTACTTTTTATAATAAAGCTCCTGCAAACGAATATGTAAACAAACTAAATGAAAAAGGGTGGCAGTTGGATAGAGGTTTAGTAGAACCTACCATTAGACAAATGACACAGTCTTTGTTTGGTAGGCAATTTCAAGTTATAAGAACTCAATAAAAGTAAAAAAATATAATTTGCCACGCATCTGTGGCTGTGTTATACTTTATATGATTAGGAAAACATAATGGCAACGAGCAGACGACGTGATATCGTTAATTTTCTCGTTGGAGAACTAAAAAAAATTGACGGCTCAGAATCTACGTTTGATTCTACCTATACTTATCAAGTTAATCTCTTCAATAATGTTTTCCGACGAATAAAATTTTTAGATGAAGTAAATGATTTTCCTTCCGCTTATCTTCAAGCAGGAACAGAAAATAGAGTATATGATTCCAAAGGATTAACAACTTCTACTTTGGATATTATGATCCGGGTCTATGTTCATACAGAAGATGCGACTACGGAACTTGAAAGTACAATGCAAGACATCGAATTTGTCATATATAATATGGATACAGAACAATATGGGATAATGGATGTTCAAGTTTCAACTATGAGTACAGACGAAGGGTTGCTAGACCCTTATGGAATTGGAGAAGTTGGAGTCACAGTTCAATATGATGTGACAGATTAATATAAAAAGGAGTTAATCGAATATGGCAACCCAAATTAACTTACAACGTAACAGTGAAGTGTTCTATTCGACCGTAGATCTTCACGGGGGTGCTGCCGCTACTTCTATGACAGCCGCTAATACGTGGAAAGTCGAAATTCTTGCTGGCTTTGCATTTTCACAAGCTTCTGCTACTCAGGACATTACTACTTTAGAAAGTGGAACTACGCCAGATCGTAGTACTCAAAGATTTAATACTGCGGTTAATCCAGTAGAGTGGAATTTTCAAACTTATTTGCGTCCTACTGGAATTCAAAGTACTACTAGAGGCGCTGCTGGACAGTATACAGGTAACAGTAAACCGCTTTGTGACTGGTTTTTGTGGCAGGCTTTGGTTTCTAATCTTTCTCCTGCGTCAGGAACTACACAAGAACAATCTGTGTGGGAAGCAGGAGGTGTTCTTAGAACTGTAAATCATACTAAGAGCGGAAATGCACACGCAAGTAGATCAAATTTCCCGACCGCAACTCAGAATCAATTGTATTTTAAGCTGGATAACGTTTTCTATCAAGTTAAAAACGCGACAGTTAACGAAGCAGCAGTAGATGCGGCTATTGACGGAATTGCGATGACTACTTGGAGTGGAATGGGAATGAAATTAGTTCAGCTAACATCTGATGTTTCGTCTCCTGCAGCTCACGCTCGTGACAGAGCGGTTCTAGTATTTGGAGGAATTTTAGCTAACGGAACAACTGTTAGTGGTAACTCACAAGCTAATGTTGGTCATAATAAAGTTGCGACCACTGCTTCTGCACTTGGCAAGAATGTTATGGTTTATGCTAGTTGGAAAAATCATTTTGTTAACGGTACTCAAACGGAAGCGTCGTTTATTAAGAATCGTTTAAGTGGTATTGATATGCAGTATGAAACAAATACGTATTCTTTCCCAGTAACAGCAATGAGCTTTAACTATAATAACGCAATCACTTATCTAACTCCAGAAGAGTTGGCTACCTTGAACGTTCCTATTGGACAGTTTACTGGTTCCAAGGCTATTACAGGTTCGGTCAGTGCTTATCTACGTGCTGGCAGTACCTCAGATAAGAATGCGTCAGCTCGATGGTTGGCTGGAGTTATTGCAGACTCTCGAACATCACTTGCTTCGGGATCATCTGCTAACTTGATTGTTGGTGGTAACACCGCACCCTATGTATCATTTGATATGCCAGCGGTTCAGTTTAACTTCCCAACTGACGTGATAGAAGACGTCATTGGCGTTACTGGAGAGTTTTTGGCACAAGAAAAGGTAAAGGGGACAGGCGACGAACTGGTTATTAAAGTTCAAAAAGGATAATAATCGCCGCGCCTTGAGGGGGCTTAGGCTAATATTTTACATTATCCATATGGGTGTTCACCGTAACGTCGTATCATGCCACCCCCTCAGCGTGATATGTAGTTGATAACATGGTGAACACCCTTTTTTTATACTATTTACCTAGAGAGGGGAAAACAAATGAGTAAAATTGCCGCATTACAGGCACAAGAAACTACTATCGAAATAGAATATCCAGAGATTGACGGGTTTATAATTTCTTTAGTTTATCTTAATCGAGATGATTTGACGAAAATTAGGAATCGCAGTTTAACTTATAAATTTAATAAACGTACTCGCCAGCGAGAAGAAGAGGTTGACAACGATAAGTTTTTGGAGGAATATACTAAACGTGCTATTAAAGGGTGGAAAGGTCTTTTTGTTAAGGATTTGCCACAACTTCTTCCGATTGATTTAACAAATGCTGATCCTGCTGAAGAAATTCATTATAATGAAATAGAGGCTTTAGAGTTAATCAAAAATTCTACTGTTTTTGATCAGTTTGTTACCGATTCGATGCAGGATTATGAAAAGTTTACGATTGAGAAGAAGGAACAAGAAGTAAAAAACTCCAAGACTACCTCCGCTACTCCTTAGAAGGTGGAGGGATTGATAAAGAGAAGTATTATGAAATTCATGATCAAATGGGTCTTCCCATTGACGAACTTGAAGTTCCATTAGATCTCACAGATTTAAGTTACAATTGTCAACAAGCTTTACTTCTTTTTAATATTTTACCTGATAAAGTTGAAGGAATGAACGGTATTTGGTTAGGTAAAGAATATGCCGGTTTAATGGATATTATGGATATTTATGATATCCTTGATCGAGCAGAAGTAATGGATTTTTTAGTAGTGTGTGTTAATGAAGCTTCTAAACACTATGAGAAGCAACGTAAGTTAGAACAGAAAAAAATAGAGTCTCAATCCAAAATGAGGAAATAGAATGGTTGATCTTGTTAGTAAAATTAAACTGTTATTTACTTCTCAAGGAGCAGGTAAGGCTGCTGCGTCTGTTGGTAAAGTAGGAAAAGCTCAGGAGAATCTTACTAAGCAAACCAAATTATCTGCACGTGCAACGACTCGTCAGGCTAGCGCTTCTGCAAGTGCTAGTCGACAATTCTCGGCACAAGCCTCCGGCTTGGGGGGACTTGTCGCTGCTTACGCGGGCGCTGCGGCTACTATTTTTGCTGTTACTCAAGCCTTTGCTGCTTTACAAAGAGCAGCTCAAGCTGAACAAATTGTTCAAGGCACACGAGCGCTGGCTTTGGAAGTAGGAGCAAGCGGTGATGAGATTATTGCTAAAATTCAAGAGATTACTAAAGGCCAATTGTCACTGGCTGAAGCTGCTCAGTCTGCTAATATCGCGTTATCAGCTGGGTTTGGGGCGAAACAAATCGAACGGTTGACCGCAATTTCACTTAAAGCATCACGAGCATTGGGACGTACTTTAACGGATGCTCTTACTCGAATAACACGTGGTGCCGCAAAGCTGGAACCTGAACTGTTGGACGAACTTGGTATTTTTGTTCGCATCGAACCAGCGGTAAAAAAATATGCTGCGTCTCTTAACAGAGCCGTTTCTAGCTTGACGTCTTTCGAAAGACGTCAAGCATTTGTCAATGCTATAATAGAAGAAGGGGAACGAAAATTTGGTATTATTGATACTTCTACTCAAACTACTTTAGAAGGGTTTGAAAGGCTCTCAGCAACGTTTCAAGATTTGGCTGCTGGCTTCGGGCAATTCATTGGTGACGTTCTTAGTCCATTGGTAGAGTTTTTTAGTAAAAATTTAGGAAATTCACTTTTAATTTTCTTAGGTGTCGCTTCTTTGGTGTTTTCAAAAGCTATGCAAATATTTTCAGCCTTTGTTGCCAAATCGGTTGGGACGTTTATACTTTGGGTTAGCACCTCTACAAAAGCTACTAAGGCTACCACTGCTCTGACTGTTGCACTGGCAGCCCAAAGTAAAATGCTAGGAGTTAATACTGTTGCAACGAATGCAAACACTGGTGCCAGAATTGCAAATACACGAGCTACTCGTGCGGCCACTCGTGCGGCAGCAGGATTAGCATTAGTTATGGGAGGTCTTAGTACAGTATTGAGCTGGGTTCTCCTTGCAGTTGGTGCCGCTCAAATAGTTGGGAGTTTATTTGATGTGGATGTTATAGGTGAAATTTGGAAGTGGTGGAAAAACCTAGGAAAAGGGGCTGAAGAACTTAAGAAAGGAATTGCAGGGGTGGTAGATGAACTTTCTACACAACAACATATTATTGATAGGTTAAAAGGCTCATTTAGTGATGCTGAGATTAAACAGATTGGGATAGATGCCGGAAAACTTATCGCTGAAGGTATGAAGGAAGGCTTCGAGGCGGCAGAAGAATTTCGTATAGGAAAGAGGATAAAAGGGCAAAGAAGAGCAAAACCAGGACAGCCACAGAGGATAGCTACCTTCAGGTCGGATACTTTTTTAGGTGACCTAAAAAATTTTTTAGGTGTAGGAGCAGAAACAGGAGTAGAGAAAGCGGAGAAGGAGATAAGTAAACTAAGAGAAACATACAAAGGTATGGGAGTAGAATTTGCTATAGTTTCTAAAGGGGTTAGTACAACAATTGAAGCTACGTTTGCGGATGCTTTTACAGCGGCGAGGATTACTTCTTTGATCAGTGCTAAAAGAACGATATCCGACATTGAGAAGGAGATAGCAGATTTAGAAAAAAGCAGAAACAGAAACAGAAAAGGAGGAGGAGCGGTTGACATAGCGAACGAACTAAAAGAATTGAGAAAGGATCTTGAGGCAGCGAAGCTGGCAGCAGAAGCTCTTGGAGAAAACGGAACCGCTTATATAGCGTCTTTTGCTGCTATAATGTCAGAGCTTTCTGATGTTCCGATGGAAAGAATAATTGCTCAGTTTAGGGAGGCTGATAGTTCAGTAAAACAAGTTGGGTTTTCTATTATGCAAATGGGGGTACATTATTGGGAATGCAACTAAGGTTTAATGATCTATTAACCGGTACCCAAGATGCTTTTGATAGAGGAGCTATTAGTGCTGAGACTATGTCTCAAAAAGCCGGAGCTTTAACTGAGCTTTATAAAGAGATGGTGGCGACTCTGGGGAAATTTAAACTTGACGCTACTGCGGAGAGATTCAAAGGTGATGAAGGAAGAACGCTCTGGGCGAAAGAATTTGAGCTACTTAAGCTACTTGAGAGGGCTCTTGAACAAAAAGGAAAAAAAGCTGACGATTTAACTAAAAAAGGTGTTGAATTAAAAAAGATAGAAGAAATGCCAGAAAATTTTAGAAAGATTGTTCAAGAAACAGATAAGTTAAATTCAGAGTTAGATAAGACTTTATTAAAATTGGAGCAAACAAAAAAGTTGTTAGATTTAAAGGATAGGTTGGCTGATACTAAAGGACAAATTGACAATATCAATAAAGCGTTGAAAAGGCAAACTGATTTGCGGAAACTTGATGAGAAGTTAATCGAATCGAGAATAGAGAAAATAAAAACGACACTTAAATATGATCAAGAAGATTTAGAGATACTCGAACGTCAAAATGAAGAACGTGCCGCTGCTGCTGCTGCTGCTGAGTCCCTTGCTAACGCTCGAAGAACGTTAGCAGCTGCACAAGGAGAAAGAGCAGGAGCTGCTGCTTTAGGAGCGGCTGAGGCGGATTTGGGTCAAATGACTCGTAATCAAGAGTTATATACTGCGGAAGAAATTCGTCAAGGAAAAGAAAAAGTTATTCAAATTGAGTATCAAAACGCAATGGACGTTCTAAATCGCCAGAAAAAGCAAGCAGAAATAGAACACGGTATAAAAATACGAGAGCTTAGTGATGAATATGCATTACAGCAGGAAAAAACAGCTACTTTGGAACGTCAACAAGGACTTCAAGAAAATCTATTTACGGAACAAGACCGGTTGTTAGCTAGTCAACGAGCACAAGAAGATGCTGCGTCTGAAGCTGCAAAGAGGAAATTATATTTGCAGGGACAACAAATAATTCAGGAAAGAAATATAGCTATACAAATTGCAAGGAATGCCGCTGAATCGGCAAAAATACAAAATGAATTACGAAAAACAGAAGCTGAAAATATTCAAGCTCAAGCTAAGATGTTTCTGGGAGCTATAGTGGGGTTAGATGATACGTTTGATAAGTTTCTTGAAGGTGTTTCGTTACTT
>LULS01000021.1_pt1 | contig 19710 bp, 18 predicted proteins | sample 728101 | NCBI WGS metagenome assembly LULS01 (sample SAMN03860283, study PRJNA289734) | marine metagenome | biome: seawater column; feature: ocean; material: water; isolation source: Red Sea water column Station 108 - depth 200m | place: Saudi Arabia: Red Sea | collected 2011-10-15 | depth 200 m | reverse complement strand
AGAAATTTCTGCCGCACGTGAAGAAGTTCCAGGAAGAAGAGGTTATCCAGGCTATCTGTATACAGACTTGGCTTCAATTTATGAGCGTGCAGGAAAAATTAAGGGAAGAAAAGGTTCAGTAACACAATTACCAATTCTTACAATGCCTGCTGATGATATTACACACCCAATACCTGATCTTACTGGTTACATCACTGAGGGTCAGATTGTAATGAATAGAGAGTTACACAGAGCAAATATCCAACCACCTGTTGACGTTCTAACAAGTTTATCACGTTTAATGAACCAAGGAATTGGTGAAGGAAGGACAAGAGAAGATCACAGACAACTTGCAGACCAACTTTACGCTGCTTATGCACAAGGTAAAGATGCAAGAGCACTTGCTGCCATTGTAGGTGAGGGTGCACTAAGTGATCTTGATAGAAAGTTCCTTACTGTTGCAAATGACTTTGAGAAAAAATTTGTTCATCAGGGACCAAATGAGAACCGCTCCATTGAGCAGACACTTTCACTTGGTTGGGATCTATTAGCAGGACTTTCAGAGACTGAACTTACACGTATCAAACCAGAGTTTATTGCTAAATATGCAAAGAAGACTAGTGCCGGTGATAAAACCAAATCTGGATAGGTGATTTGAACTGCCATCTAATGCTGATATCCGTCCTACTCGTCTAGAATATTTACGTACAAAAAAACGAATCAAGATTGCAAAAAAGGGACTTAAGCTTTTAAAACTTAAACGCCAAGCTTTGATCTTAGAATTTTTCAGTATTAGCAAGGCGTCATCTAGATTACGAGGAGAGCTAAATGCCGAGTTGATCAAGGGCTATCAAAGCATAAGGATGGCAGAGATGATTGATGGTGAGATGAGACTAGAAAACGAAGCAATGAAAATTCCTCAATTAAAAAAATTATTGATTACACCAAAAAACGTTATGGGAGTAAAGATTCCAAGATTAGAGGGTGGAAGAAGGGAAGAATTACTCACTGATTATTTGTTAGAAATTCCAGTTTCCATTAGTGAAGCCATGAAGGCATTTCAAGAGGTGCACAAAATAGTTCTAGACGTTGCAGAAAAAGAGACAACCCTACGAAAATTACTATATGAGATTGACAAAACAAAACGAAAGGCCAATGCAATTGAAAATGTCTTTATTCCAAGACTGGAATCTGCTGTTAAGTTCATTACATTCAGGCTGGAAGAGATGGAACGAGATACATTTGCAATGTTAAAGACTGTAAAACGAAAGATGAGTGAAAGAGAAAAAAATGTGGAGGCAGACATAATTGCAAATTGATTTTAAAAATTCGCAGCAAAAAAAATTTTACTATATTAAACGTGCAGTAATGATGGGAAACATCTTCATCGCTATGGCTGTAATTTTGTATTTGAGCAAGGAGTTTTTGGGTGTATAATATGTCAGCGTCACAAGATCAATACATCAGTTCTTTGAAGAAGATAAAACAAGTAGAGGAAAAAGCTCAAGAGGAGATTGATAGTTACAAAAGTAAGATAGAGGATAAAATTATTCAGTTAGAATCAGAACTAGAAAAGGCAATTATGGCTGCAAAGACCGAGGGGGAAAAACTAGTTGATTCAAACGTAGAAAATGCAACAAAGAAAGCTAGTGCTGAAACGCAAAAGACAATTGAAGAAGCAAAAATGAAATCCAAAGATATTGTATCACAAATTACAGCACAAAATGCACAAGACATTGTCAATATTTTACTAAAGGGAGTAAAGTAGAATGTTCAAGCCTGTTAAAATGGCTAAAATAGCTATTATGGGCTTACGAAAAAATCAGCAAACTGCAGTTTCTATTTTGCACGACATGGAAATTTTGCAGTTAGAACCATTATCAAAAGATGTTTCAGCTATTGTAAAAAATGAGCGTGATAATGAATTAACAAGACAAGTTTCAGATCAACTATTACGAATAAAGTCGTTAATGACAGTACTTCCTCGTATACCAGTAACTGCTAGAAAACGTTTTGATTCTGTTGACGAACTTTTGCAAACTGCTAATTCTATTGATATTGATGAACAGGTTGCAAATCTTGAAAAGGAAAAGGAAGGACTTCTGTCTCAACTTAACGAAACTGAGAATAATCTAAAACTTATTGAAGAATTTAGTTTCTTTCCTGAAGACCTGAAGATTCTTCAACTCTCATCGGCAACCTCCTATTTTGGCAGAATCCCATCTGATAAATTTGAAGAGTTTAAAAAAACTGTTGATGCACATCAACAAGACATCATGCTTTATACAAAAGCAGAAAAAGAAATCACACATCTTATCTTAGTTGTTTTTCCAACAATTTCATCGGATGCTTTTGCTGAGATTATTCAAAAGAATAATGTCAAAATAGAAGCGGTACCACGCCTAAATGGAACACCAAATGAAATTATCACAAGCCAAAAAAGTAATTTAGAAAATCTAAATCAAAGACATAAACAGATCAATGACGAACTAAAGAAAATTTCAGAAAAGCACTTTACAGATTTGGTTGAAGTTGATGAGCAATTACAGATAGAAAACAAAAAACTGGAAGTAATTTCTAATCTTGGTGTAACCAAAGATGCATTTGCAATGGAAGGTTGGGTTCCAAAATCAAAAATCAGCCAAATTGAATCAACATTGAAAAAATTTACGGAAGGTACAACTATTTATGAATTGAAAACCGATGATAAACCACCAACACTGATGAGTAATCCAAGAAGATTCAGATTGTTCGAGGCGTTCATTCGATTTTATTCTCTGCCACAAAGCAAGGAGTTTGATCCTACAATGGTTTTTGCCCTAATCTTCCCAATCTTTTATGGATTAATGATTGGTGATACAGGATACTGTATAGTGATAATGCTTGTCTGTTTATGGGTTATTAGACGTGTGGAGAAAGGAAAACGCAATCTAAACATCATGCCAAGGCAACTGCGAAGTTTTGCACTGTTGATATTGAAAAAAAGACAGATGGTGAAGCTGTCAAAAGCAATGATTCCTGGTTGTGTTGTTGGAATAGTTTTGGGCTTTATATTCGACTTGCATTTTGGATTCCACCTCAATGGCTATCTATTTGATGTTCTAGCAAGTGTTGGAGTTACTGGTCTTCCAGAACCTGGCGAGATCTTAAACCGACCTTCACAAGCATTTCTAGATCCAATTCATAGTGCAGGTACGCTCTTGCTTTATGCTGGATATATTGGCATTGGTTTTGTAACATTTGGTCTAGTTTTGGGTGTAATTGATTGTATTAGAGAAGGTGAAATTAAAGAGGCATTAGTCAAGGTTGGATGGATATCAGTTGGTTGGGGAATTGTTCTTCTTGGACTAGCTCTCATACATCAAGATGCTATCAATCCAATGTGGCCAAGGCTGATTGAAGTCAATCCAATTGCATTTTTGTACTATGGATTAATTTTTGGTGGTATTGCATTAATGGTCGCTTGTGATAAGAGTAAGGGTCCTATGAAAGTCATGGCATTAATGGAAGTAGCGACAATCATAAGCCACATTCTTTCCTATACAAGACTGATTGGAATTTTACTAGCGTCAGTTATACTTGCTCATACAATTGACTATGTTTTCTTAAAATCGATTAACATTGGGCTTCCATTAGTTGTACTTGGGACAATGATATTATTCATAGGTCATATGTTCAACATAATCATTGGAGTTTTTGAACCGGGAATACAGGGTGCTAGGTTGATTTACGTTGAGTACTTCTCCAAGTTTTACCGTGGTAACGGTAGAGCATTCAAGCCATTTGGGTCATTGCGAAGGTTCACGGAAAACCAATTCAAGTCTGAACAGCGAGAAAAGGAAAAATCAGACAAACCAAAACTAAAGGTTAAATAGAAAAATTTCAAAATTTGATAAAATTTTCACAAAAAAGTGTTAGAAAATTTACTCGATTAATGGTTATTTCAATTTACAAGTTGAATAGGAAGGACTGCAGGATCTGGACATGCTCCCCTAAGTTCAGGTTCTGTACTCTTTCATATTCATCAAATCTTGACTAGTAATTATGTTTTAAGAAATTTAAAATTATGTTAGGAATATTTTAGTTTGTTCACATCAAGTATACGGTTGCAGTATCTACATTTTAACACAAGACTATCTTTATCAATTACATCCATTACTGATTCTATATCCTCTTTGCTGTTCGTAATACAATCTGGGTTAGAACATCTAAAGATTCTATCAATTTCGTTGGGTAATGAAACACGCCTTTTCTCAACTAGTTTATAATTTTTTATTATATTTACAGTGGAAGAAGGTGATATTACAGCAAGTTTGCTAGTATCATCTTCTTCTAAAAACTTATTTTCAACTTTGATAATATCTTTCTTCTTTAATTTACCACTTGGTACATTGAGAGCAATTGTAATTACATCACCCCTTTTACCATCAATATCTAACGCTTCTAGAACTTGAAGACCCTTTCCACCATCAATATGATCAATAACCGTTCCATCCTTGATACGCCTAACTAGGAGATTAGCCTCTTCCATTAGAATAGTTTGTATTACACCTGTATATATGGATGAAAGAGATGAATGAGTTTTTCGAAAAAAGCATCATTTCTGTCAGAGATCTTGACAAACAAAAACTTGAATCAATTTTTGATGCTACAAATAAAATCATAGACATGGGCGGGGATCAAAGACGTGAGATTGCAAGAGGCAAGACATTAGGATACTTATTTTTTGAACCAAGTACAAGAACACGTCTAAGCTTTGAAGCTGCAATGGCACTTCTGGGCGGCACATCGGTTGGAATTGCGGATGTTTTATCTTCATCAGTCCACAAGGGAGAAACTCTTGGAGATACCGTAAAAATAATTTCTAGCTATTGTGATGTATTAGCTTTAAGACATTCTCTTGATGGTTCTAGTAGATTTGCTGCTGAGGCATCTAACAAACCTGTCATAAATGCTGGAAGTGGAACAGAAGAACATCCAACTCAAACCGTTCAGGATCTTTTTACAATTAGGAAAGAAAAGAAAAAGATTGACGGTCTTAAAATAGGAATTGTTGGTGATCTAAAGTATGGAAGAACAGTTTATTCACTTTTGTACGGATTGTCTAACTATGATGTAGATGTACATCTTATATCACCTGAATCTCTTAGAATTCGCTCTGACTCTACTTATGTTATTAAAAAAGAGCTTTCGTACACAGAATCGACTACATTAGATGATTACATTGATGATCTAGATGTATTGTATGTTACAAGAATTCAGAAGGAAAGATTTCCTGATGAAGAAGAGTATGTTAATGTAAAAGGCAGTTATGTAATTGGTCTTGATATGATAAAAAAGATGAAGGATGACGCCATCATCTTACACCCATTACCTCGTGTTGATGAAATATCTACTGACGTAGACAAAACAAAACAAGCAAAGTATTTTGAGCAGGCAGAATATGGCAAATATGCACGTGCTGCACTGTTAGGTCTGATTCTAAACGAAAACGGTTTCTAAATCATAAAAAATACAGAACTGTATAGCAATTTTTCAATAAATAAAAATTAATTTGTTCATTTTTAAAAATAATTTTACCATTAGTGTACTTTATTGTATTTTATGATTACAAATAATTACCTAATACTAATAAAATTGCGATCGGCTAAAAAAGTTAGCCATGGCTAACTTTTAAATATTAATCTGGCATCGTCATGGTGTATGTTTACTAATAGACAAAAAATGTCTGTTGTTTTACTCATTGTTTCTTTGGGATTTGTGGGATATCTTGTTATTCCTGCTATGGATATCACTGCTCAAGATAAGCCTGAGACCTTTGTAACTCATTCTGGCGCTGTAGTACAGACCACCGGTGACATATTAGATCCTGTTTATACAATTCAAGAAGTTGAATTTGATCCACAAAAATACTTGCGAGAATTTGACTATGGTGAAGTTTCGTATTTAGAGGATGGGACAACACTCAGAGAATTTACAATCGTAGCTGAGGATGACAAAATTATGGAAATCGCACCAGGCATATTTTATAATGTCTGGACTTTCAATGGAACGGTTCCTGGTCCCACAATTCGAGCAACGGAAGGAGACCTGGTTAGAATTCATTTCACCAACAATGGCAGTAAAGAACATACCATGCACTTTCATGGAAATCATCCAGCCGAGATGGACGGCATATTTGAAATAGTTGGTTCTGGCGGCGGTCAGTTCACTTATGAGTTCATAGCAGGTCCTGTTGGTGTACATCCATATCATTGTCATGTAATGCCGGTTGAAGAGCACATAGGTCATGGGCTTTATGGTGTCTTCATTGTAGATCCAAAAGAGGGACGACAGCAAGCCGACGAAATGGTTATGATGTTAAATGGATTTGATACTGACTTTGATGGTGAAAATAATCTATATGCTGCAAACACCATTCCGTTTTACTACCAACACCATCCAATTCAGGTTAACACAAACGAACTAATCCGAGTTTATGTTGTAAACATGGTTGGGTTCGATCCTATAAACAACTTTCATCTACACGGTACTCTGTACAAGTACTATCCAACAGGCACTGATCTAATCCCATCGGAATTTACTGATATGACTACATTTTCACAAAGCGAAAGGGGGATTCTAGAGTTTGAATATGAATATACTGGAAGGTATATGTTCCATGCACACTTTACTGAATTTTCGGAAAAGGGATGGACAGGTCTTTTCTATGTAAAAGATGGTTCTCAGTTAAACAAGGAGGTATATGATTATGGAAGTTAAGAGATCATCCAATGTAAAGACAGTAGTTAGTGTAGCAGTTCCGTTTGTTTTGCTAGCTGTAATGATTGGATACGTTTTTGGACCAGGCTCTGAACTCATTGATTACGGCATTTTATTACCGGACATATCTATTGAGAAGATTGAGTTTGTTGACTCGGAAATAATTGTAACTGTACGAAATACGGGACCCATGCCTGTTGACGTTGTTATGGCGGACATTAATGATAGAATCTATCCTGCTGCAATTGAACCTGATAAGCACCTTGAGCGGTTCCAGTCAGCAATTGTTAGAATACCATTTGAATGGAACGAGGGGGAGCCATATGCTGTAGGACTTACTGTAGATGACGGAACCAGATTTGAAAAGCGGGTTGATGCAGCTGCACCTTCTATTCAGCCTACTGTTGAAATGATATCATATTTTGCTGTAATAGGAACATATGTTGGAATTATTCCTGTACTGATAGGCCTTCTTTGGTTTCCATTTATTTCCAAACTTAGCCGTAACAAGTACAAGTTTTTCTTGGCGCTAACTGTTGGGCTTTTACTCTTCCTGGGAATCAGCTCTGCCGAAGAAGCAATTAAAATATCTGCCGAAAATCTATCTGATGTTTTCAATGGTGTACTTTTAGTTGCAACGGTAGCAATAGTGTCTTTTCTTGCTCTTAATTATGCGGGTGAAAAACTAAAGGAGCGTGCGGGTGCATCAAAACTTGCGGGACCTGTAGCAATTGCTTTGATGATTGCAATTGGAATTGGATTGCATAATTTTGGGGAGGGTCTTGCTATTGGAGCTGCAATTGTACTAGGCGAAGCCGCACTTGGAGCTTTTCTTATTGTTGGTTTTGCATTGCATAACACCACTGAAGGATTTGCCATAGCTGCACCCATGGCACGCACAAAGCTGATGATTGGAAGGCTTGCTGCAATGGGAATGATTGCTGGTGTCCCTGCAATTTTTGGTGCATGGGTTGGCGGATTCGTTTATTCGCCTTTTGCAGCTGTGATCTTTTTAGCTATTGGTGCTGGAGCAATATTTCAGGTAATTGTTTCTATTATGAGATGGATACGAAACGAGGAAGGCAAACTGTCAAACGGTTCAGTGTTAGCTGGTATTGCTGTGGGAATGATGATTATGTACATCACAAGCATCTTAGTATAAAATTAATTCAGACTTAGTTATTTTCCATCGTACAGCAGCTGGCTTTGTTAATGCTTCTCATTGCCCACCAGATTGAAAATGATAATGCAGCTATTGAGATAAATTTAAGCTCTAAGCCCTGAAGCGGGAAAATTGCCAATCCACCCACAATTCCTAAAACTGCAGTAAGTGATGTTGTACATGCTGGACATCCCGGCGTAAACGCAGTAAGAGCACCTCCAAATATTGCTGATGAACCACCCTTCTTCAAATTCATAGTTTTTTGGGTCTTTATGTTATAGACAACTAGCGCAATGTTGATTCCGCCTAGAATAGCCACCACAAGTGTCAGTCCTATTGAGGCCGCAATATATTCTGGGCTAACAACCATATCAATTTGGAAGTGGGTTGCAGCACTTGACAGGGTTAGAAAATAGTAAGCTAGACCAAGTAAAACGCCAGAGATAACTGCTATAGAACCAAAATTTTTCTGTCTTAGTATATCCTTGACAGTTAATTTTAACATCATAGTTTTACTTGGTAATTCTTCTTAATAAAATCTTGAGAAGATTACTAACTCCATACTTTTTCTTTAAATGTCCACTTTTTGTTTAGAATAAAGTTGCTAGATGCTGCAGTAGCAACAGCAAGTACAAGCGCAATAGGATATAGTAATTGATAACTATCAACCAAGACATAGACAATTCCAAGCTGAACTAGTGCACCTAATGAGCTAAATCCAATGAATTTTCCATATTGTTTCAGCGTATTCTTTATCTCAAAGTTTCTGTCTCCAAATGTCCAAATTTTATTTAGAACAAAATTCGAAGACATGGAGAACATTATTCCTATTATAGTCGCATGAATGTACCAGAAATTCATGGCCGCATCTGCGAATAGAAGTGATACTAGATAATTTAGTAAAAGCCCAGATGCGCCTACAGTATAGAATCTAGCAGCTTTTGACAGAAATCGAACAGAATCTCTTGACTCATTTTTTTCCGCCGATTTGCCAAATCTATACAGTTTCCACACAGATCTCGCATAATCAAACATTGTTGAAGAGTCTAACTTGCTAGAACCATGCATTCTGTTAGTAAATGTATAAGGAATTTCTCTAACAGTTGCTCCTTTGGTCTTTACTAAAATCTCTAAAAGCATTTTGTATCCAATCGCATCAAGTTTTAGACCCTCGATAATCTTACGTTTGAATGCAAAAAATCCAGACATAGGGTCTGACTCATTTATACCAAGTCCTTTTCTTGCTATTCGAGTTGCAGTAGAACTAAGCAGTTTTCGCTTAAGTGTCCATCCCTTGACTGCACCTCCTGCAGCGTAGCGTGAGGCAATTGCAATATCACACCCTGAGCGCTTTATCTCCTCAATTAATCTAGGAATTATTTTTGGAGGATGGGAAAAATCACTATCCATCACAACAATAGTATCACCAGTTGCATGTTCTATTCCTCGAAGAACTGCTGAGCTGAGACCGCTCTTTGTCTTTCTATGGATAACATCAATGGTGTATCCAATTTTCTGTTTTACTTCTTTCAAATAATCTTCGACAATTTTTCCAGTTCCATCAGGAGAATTATCATCAACAACAATTGCCTCAGCAAGTAGGTTTTTTGGTAGATGTTCTCCAATCGATTTTAAGATCTGAAGTATATTCTTGGATTCATTATAAGTTGGAATGATAATAGACACCTGTGCATTATTGATAGTTCTCGAGTTTTGCATATTTCATTAGAGCTGAAATTTTGGTTATTAATATTTCAAGCTAATCTAATCATGCAAATGATGAAATTTTTAGGCATTTCGACTAATGAACCAGCGATCATAAATTAGCATACGATGCTATTTTTCATGGCAAGATATGCTGAAATTGTTAACAGTAAGCCAACACTGCTAACCTTAGTTGTCATTGGAGTAATTGGTTCATTATCTGTGCCTGTATTAATACCACATTTTGATCATGGTACTCATATTTACCATCTTTTACTGCACACAGGGGGAATAATTTTGTCTGTGTTCCTTACCTTATTGGGTATTAACGCATATTATAAGATGAGGACAAAAAAACTTGCAATAACATCTATTGCTTTTTTTGTATTTGCTATTGCGGAGATTGTATCATTGCTGGATGCAACAACACATCATTATTACGATTTACCATCCTATGAGGTAGCTCATATTCTCATGATAGCCATGGTTGGAATTTTTGCATTTGGTATATTTAGGGGTGATTAAAAACGTGTGGAATATGGAGAGGTCTAAACTAATCTTAGATACAATTGAAAAAAATCCAGGAATTAGATTCCGTGAGATTATGCATGCACTAAATCTACGAAACGGTGTTCTATCTCATCATTTAAACAAACTAGAAAAAAAATCAGTCATCAAAGTTGAAAGAACGCCAAGGGTTGCAAGATTTTATCCTTTGGGCATTACAGATTTTGAAGCTGTAATTTCTAAAAGACTAAGGCAAGAAACTCCACGTAGAATTTTACAAGTTTTACTAGATTCTGAAAAAATTTATTTTTCTGAAATTTTCTTGAGAATTAAAAGATCACCTTCTACGACCTCATTTTATGTAACTCAATTGGTTCAGGATAGTATTATTAAAGATAAATTTGAGAATGGAAAAAGATTTTTTTCAATTGTTGAGAAAGAAACTGTAAGTAATTTGATTTCAAAGTACCACCCAGACTTGATTGAAAGGACAACTGATAACTTTGTGGATATTGTTTCCTCACTCTGAGGTGTCTCATAAGATGTTACAATTGTTTATGATTGTACCAGATACTTTAACTACCAGTCACTGGAAATTGAACTAAAATGCAGAAGAAAGTATATTCATTATTTCTAATGTTTGCAGTTTTTTCGCTTATAGCTACTACTCCGTCAGTATTTGCAGATCATGGTACTGCAACAGTAACAAACGCACCCGGATCATCAGTTCCAGGTTGTGAACAAACAGCTGATGGTTGTTTTATTCCAAGCATGGTTACAATTGACGTAGGTGGTGAAGTTACTTGGGATAACGACGATACTGCAGCTCATACTATTACATCTGGAACACCTACAGGGGGACCTGATGGACATTTTGACAGCAGTTTAGTCATGGCAGGCTCATCATTTTCTCATACATTTGACGAAGCAGGATCATTCGATTACTTTTGCATGGTTCATCCATGGATGCAAGGAATGGTGATGGTTACTGATGAAGAAAAGACACATGATGATGAAGAAATGGCGCATGGCGATATGGAAGAAATGGCGCATGGCGATATGGAAGAAATGGCACATGGAGATGACCACGGTGCAAAGGGAATAGAAGATCTATCTGACCAGTTTACAGCCTCAGTTACATCCGGTGTGATTCACCACATTGGCGGAAACTCTGACGATGATACATTACTTGTTCATTTGTTCGGGGCAGACGATGATGGTGAATTGAAAATTACTCTAAACAGTAAAATCATAACTCCATTTGATGACGGCAGCTACTTTGTACTTGTAGACAACGAAGAAGTTGAGTTTATGCAAATGGGAAACACAATACATGTTGAATATTGGGCAGGAGCTGAGAGTATCGAAATAGTTGGAAGTCATGTAGTTCCAGAGTTTGGAACAATTGCTATGATTGTATTGGCAGTAGCTATAGTCAGCATTATTGTACTAACTACAAAGACAAGAGCAACTCTAATTCCTAAACTTTAGAAAATTATTTTTTTCTATTAGTATAACAATCAAACACATATGTATAACATACTAACAAAAAATATAATTTTCGGTTTGGTACAACCAGCGAAAAAGAATATTAACGAGTTGTCTGGGATCCTGATCACATGAAAATGGTAACACTAAGTTCTCTTGTAGTTCTTTTTGCTATAGCTTCTATGGTTGCAATTGCACCACAAGCTTTCGCAGAGCATGGGGCTACCTCTGTAACAGTAGAAAACGCACCAGGATCATCAGTTCCAGGATGTGAAGAAACAGCTGAAGGTTGTTTCATTCCAAATATTGCAACTGTTGAGATAGGCGGTACAGTTACTTGGGAGAACGGAGATACGGCAGCTCACACATCAACAGCTGGTTCAGCAACTGAGGGACCAAGTGGTGTTTGGGACAGCAGTCTTATCATGGCAGGCTCATCATTTTCTCATACATTTGACGCAGCAGGAACATTCGATTACTTTTGCATGGTTCATCCATGGATGGCTGGAACTGTAATTGTTGAAGCAGAAGCAGCTGAAGAAGAAGAAGTACACGAAGAAGAAGTACACGAAGAAAAAGCAGAAGTCGTATATGAAAAAATAGCACCAACAATGTCTGTTGGTTCTACTACAACTACAGGCGGTAGTGGTGCAGGCGATATGACAGACTTACTTCACTGGAACATTAGTGGCGGTGATGTCTTAAGTATGCATGTCGATGAGGGCAACGCTAGTCTTGTAATCGACATGACTTCATATGATGATGGAGAATTGTTCGTTGCACTAGATGAAACATACATTGGTTCAGACGATGGAACATTCTTTGTTATAGTAGGCGGTGAAGAGTCTAATGATTATGAGCAAGCTGGAAACGATCTGTTCATTTCATTCCCAGCAGGAACTGAAAGCATTGAGATCATTGGAAGTTATGCAGTTCCAGAATTTGGAACAATTGCTATGATTGTATTGGCAGTAGCTATAGTCAGCATTATTGTACTAACTACAAAGACAAAGACGCAACTAATTCCTAAACTTTAGGAAAACCCCATTTTTTCTTCTTTTTTCAGGAAATTTTCAGGATCCATTTTTATATTGTTTGACAGTTGTATCAGATCAAATGAAAATTACGACATTGACTTCTTTGTTCATACTTCTGTCAGTAGTTTCCATGGTTGCAATTGCACCACAGGCTTTTGCAGATCATCACATGCAGACTGTTACAAACGCACCAGGATCATCAGTTCCAGGCTGTGAGGAAACAGCTGATGGTTGTTTCATTCCAAGTACTGTAACAATTCCTATGGGTGGTACAGTTACTTGGGAGAACGGTGACACAGCAGCTCATACAGCAACTGGTGGTTCAGCAACAGAAGGACCAAGTGGTGTGTTTGATAGCAGCCTTATCATGGCAGGCTCATCATTTTCTCATACATTTGACGCAGCAGGATCATTCGATTACTTTTGTATGGTTCATCCATGGATGGCTGGAACTGTAATTGTTGAAGATGAAGCAGCAGCAGCAGAAGCAGCAGCAGCAGAAGCAGCAGCAGCAGAAGCAGCAGCAGCAGAAGCAGCAGCACCAAGAGACCCAGCAATAGATTTGGTGGACACCTTAAACTACAGCATTAGTAGTGGTTCTGTTTCAAGCATAATGACTAACAGTGATGATGCTACTCTTGTAGTTGCAATTGACACATCAGATGATGGAGAATTGTCAATTAACCTAGACAGTGATTACATTACTGCATTTGATGATGGTAGCTACTTCGTTCTAGTAAACAACGAGGAGGTTTGGTTTAGCCAAGATGGAAACGATCTAACAATTCCGTATGAATCAGGAACAGAAAAGATTGAGATCGTTGGAAGCGTTGTAGTTCCAGAGTTTGGAACAATTGCTATGATTGTATTGGCAGTAGCTATAGTCAGTATCATCGTACTAACTACAAAGACAAGAACAACTCTAATTCCTAAACTTTAGGAAAATCTTTTTCCTTTTTTTATTTTCTTCTAACCATTGCAATTATAGCTAGTATAACTCCAGCTGCACCAAGGGATAGTCCAAATACCGCAAAGTTGTATGTTGCTCCCCCATCAGATCCTGTACTGGTTGTGCTACCTTGTGCTTTCATTGACGAAATATCTTTTTGGAGAGATGTTACAGCATTTTTGAGAGCGGTAACCTCCTGTCCTGATGATGAGCTAGATGTTGGTGGAAAGTCAAGAATTGATGTGCTTTCAACATCCTCTATTGGAATTATCGCATCTATTTCAACACCGTTAATCTCTCCTTTTAGTTCTACTTGTAGGGAACCCGTCTTTGTTGGAATTATCTTTGCATAGTAATGACCCGGCCGAGGATCCGTGTTTATGTCTAGTACTTTAGATGCTCCGCCGGAAACAACAGATGCCTCCAGTTTTTTAAATCCATTAGTAACACCCGTAGATACACCTTCAACATTGCCAGGCTCTCGAATATCTATTGTTATAGCATTAAGAATGCCTACAACCGGGGGCTCATCTTCCCATCCTACCTCAATCTCATAAGGATCCACTTGAATTGTTGTGTGAGCATATGCAAAGGAAAATCCAAATCCCATGACAACCAACCCCGTAATTACAAAAAGTGTGTAATTCACGACTTGAAAAATGAGTACATATGTTATTATCTTTACTAAAATGGTACAACTTTCGAATTGACAATTCTTTAAATTATGAACAGAGTGGTTTTATGTAAAATGAACAAGTTGCTTTTACTATCATTTTTGATTTTGATGATTGGAATACCGTCAGCATATGCTCATCCATTCTTGCTAGATTCAGAGCCAGGGCAGGCAGAAAATGCACCAGTTGGAACAACACAAATCGTTACTTATTATTCTGAAGCAATTGAGATTGACTTTTCTGAACTCAGAGTGTTTGACAGTGATGGAAACAAAATCGATAACTTGGATACTGCATATTATGATGGAGAAAATTCTCTTGTAATTACAACACCGCCACTAGAGGATGGTGTCTATACCGTGACAAGTAAGGTACTTTCAAAGATTGATGGTCATTTGGTACAGGCCGCGATTATCTTTGGTGTTGGTGAAGCACAGGTTGATCTTTCACTTTTAGAGGCGCAGGAAGAATCAGAAACAACATTTCTACCAGAAGCAGCAGCTAGATTTCCAGGAATTGTAGGGCAGACAATCGTTTTAGGCTCTGTGATATCTGCTATTGCAATTTGGGGTGCGCAGAGAAGACAGTTGGGAAAAGATGACTTCAACCTAGTAAATCGTGTATACCGTCTCAAGTTTGCAAAGCTAACTGGAATTAGTCTTGTTGCTGTATTAGCATCTAATTTTATTATGTTAGCAGTTCAGACCTTCCGCCTTGAAACGTCGCCACTTGATGTAATTGAGACCGCGTTTGGTGCCACCTGGTTAATTCGGATGATCATTACCATCATTCTTCTTGGCATTTGGTTTTGGATGGAAAGAAAACCACGTCTATCTCCAAAGAAGCATATACCGATGCTAATTGCATCTTTGGTACTAATATTTACAACAACTATGATGGGACACGGAGCAGCAACTGAGCTTACTGCACCAATGATATTGGATTATGTGCACAATTTGTTGGCATCAGTCTGGATAGGCGGTGTAATTTTCTTTGGTTTTGTATTATTGCCTACAGTCGCAAACTTGGAAGGTATCTACAAAGTAAAGCTGACACTTGCAATGTTACCTCGATATTCAGGAATGATTACAATTGCATTGGGCATACTAATAATCACAGGACCGACACTTTTGTGGTTCTTGGAGAGCGATGTTGATTCTCTGACAAACTCAACATATGGTTCCTTGATAATTGCAAAGATCGTTCTGGCAATAATAATGATCGGCTTTGGTGCCTTCTATCAATTTAAAATTCAAAGTCAAGCGGAAAGAAATCTAAATTCAGGTAAGGCATTCACATTTAACAGACTTTCAAAGCCACTCAAGGCTGAAGCAATGGTTGGTATTGTGCTTCTTGGCGTTGTTGCTCTACTTGTCAACTCTTCTCTTCCAGCTGGAGAAATTCAGACAGTAGATGCACAAAGTGTAACGTTAGGATTTTCATCTACATTATTTTCAGAACAAGCAAAATTTGATGTATCAGTTATACCCCTAGGCGTAGGCTCAAACACAATTAGCGTTCTAACTTCAAACGTTTCTGGCGAGCAGCTGTCAGACGTTTCTGGTTTGAAGATCAAGGTGTCTAATCCACAAAGAGGAATTGCGCCGATTGAAATTCCAATTACTGAGATAAAATTGAATGATAGAACCACACTGTATGAGGGGGATGTCATATTTGGATTTGCTGGAACATGGCAGATAGAAATTGAAGCACAAAGGACTCAAGCAGTAAATGAAGGCGTGATATTTGATGTCTTAGTGAAACCAACACTTTCAGAGATTCGAACTGAAATTACCGAATATGATTTTCCTGATCCCGAGGCTGCGCCACTTTATCCTAGATTTGATGGTAATAACACAATTTGGATCAGTGATGCCGCAAAGCCTAGGATTTGGGAATTCAATATGGTTGATCAGAAATTTAGATCACACGAGTTTAACGGACTTACTACAATATTTCTTGACATAGATCAAGATGGTAAGATTTGGTTCACTGACACTCCGAATTCTATGATTGGAAACTTTGATCCAAAGACAGAAAAATTTGAAACCATCAAGATTCCACTACTAAATGCAATTTCTGAACAATCAATTCCGATAGCAGTTAAGACTGATTTTCAAAATAGAATTTGGGTTGCACTAGTAGACAAACACATGTTGTTGGTGTACAACCAAAATATCAAAGAGTTTGAAAAATTCCTTCAAATTGAAACAGAAGAAGCCGGTCCATCTGCACTTTTAGTTGATGATAGTGGTAATGTATGGTTTGCAGAAGCGTTAGCAGGTAAAATTGGAGTGGTAGATTCCAAGACATTTGAAATTACTGAATTTTCACCAGAACCTCCACTTGACGAACCATTTGCATTACTATTTGACAAGTCAGGTTCGTTATGGATATCTGAACACATAGGACCGGGCATAGCAAAATTTGATCCAATTCTAGAAACTTTTGAGCATGTGAAGGCTCCTAACCCAGAGGCTCTTCCTTTTGGCATGTCTATTGACAAGTATGACAATATTTGGTTTGGTCAGCACATTACAGATGAACTAGCGGTATATGATCCGTATAATGATCAACTAATCGAGATTCCCATCCCAACTCCAGAAAGCTTTACACAGTTTACAGCAGCCGACAATGATGGCAATATTTGGTTTGTAGAACAAAGAGGAAAGAAACTAGGTGTAGTTTCAATTTCTAGTGTACCTAGTCAGGCAAAGGCTGTAATTGATTCTAGTGACGAGCTTCAATTGAACTATGCGGAAATTGTATCACCATTAATTGCAGCTGGTATCATAGCTACATCACTATTCTTTGTACTGTCATCTATCTGTCCGTCAGCCCACCATCCTGCATTGTTTTTGATCCAACCTGGAATCACATCATCAGATCCCGCTCCTTGCTCAGTAGGTGGTATAGTCATAATTCCATTAGTGATAAGCCACTGAAGTCCAGTAACAAATGAGCTGTCATCAATCAGATCATCTGCCCACCATTCAGCGTTGTTCTTGATCCATGCTGGGATCGAAGTTTCCTCCTGACCAATGTTCATTGTAAGTGAAGCTGTTTCAAGTGGTATAGGAGAAAAGAGAATCCCTTCAACTTCAATATCTATTTGATGTAAACCGTTTTCAGAGAATTGTACAGGAATAGTAACATAGCCAGGTGATGTGTGTGTTAAACGGATGGGTCCAAACACATAATCACCATCCTTTGTAACGTTTACAGTATAGTCTATGTGCTCTTGAATTCTTTCAGTGCCTGGTTTCAGAAAGCTAATCTTTAGTTTAGTTGGTTCTGTGGTGTTTGGAACTTCAGGTATTGTGTAAATTCCTACATCAAGTGTTCCATCGCTAGTGGATACGATTTGATCATATTCAACTGCAAAAGCAGGATAAACAACAAAGGGAATCAAAAGTAAGATGTATACAAATTTCAATAAAGTTAGTTGTTTAACCGCAATTAAATCTGTTATGCGTTTATCCGTAAAATTATAAATCCTTGCTAATAATTTATTCACAGCTTTAAATAATCAAAACACGCAATAATGATAGTTGTACTACAAATTCATAATAATAGCGGCATTAGTTACTCTTATTACCATTCCTTTACTTAGTGATGATGTATTTGGGCATGGAGTGGGTGCAGATGTTGCACCACCAGTAAGTTTTGCTGGAATGCAAGTTACAATTTCCACCATAATGACTCCGTCAGATATTACTGTGGGTGAGGTTAACAGTGCAAGCTTACAGATACGATTTTTTGACCAAATTACGGACACTAATCTAGAATCTGTTACATACAGAGTTGAGGTTCATCAGTCAGGTGAACTTCTTGCAAGAGAAACCTTCTTTGATATAGATGGAGAGCTAAATGTAGAGATTAGACCAAAGTCTGACTGCTCTGAAGCACAACCTTGGAGATGTACTATCTATTATGGAGATAGAGAGCCAATTAGTAATGGCTTACAGGAACGTGGAACTGGAATACCTGTAATCATGGGTCCCATCTTTACAAAGGGTGGACTTTACAACATTCAGGTAGTAGTTCTCGGTGCAACTAGCCCTAAAACATTTGTAGCTGACCAACTAGAATTTGACACGTTTGTAAGCGTAGCACAAGACCAGTTCTTTTTGATTCCAGAAGCAACAGCGGAAGTTCCAGTAACCGTAAAGACCTATTATGACGACATTTCAAACTTTGAATTTAAAAAATCCGATAAATCAATTTCATTTAGAATGCCTTTTGACTGGAGTCCGGATTATGTTGACTTGGTTCAAGTTGTTCACGAGGAAATACGTTTTCCAAAAAGCTACGAGCCATATGGTCCTCAGAATGACTTTGTAGGATATGTTGATGGCGTAGAAGTTGATAACAGGGCTCTTTTGGTTGATCCTTATTCATCTGAAAGCGAAAACATAGTCCATTTCTTGGTTACTGCAAATGAGCTCAAGAGAATAAACGAGGAATTGGGTCCTGAACATTATAGCAAAAAGGAAATGTTCTTTGAACTTGTGCCAAAAGGAAAAACAACGGAAAATGGGTTTTCTACAACATTTGAAAATGGATACAAGGCTAATGTAGCATGGAAACAGGTTTACGGTGCTGGTGGTGAGATACCATTTGAGATTACATTTTTTGATCCTGAAGGAGATTTGGTAAAAGACATCAACTATGCAATATCAGTCTTAGATCCTAATGGAGTAGCCATATACGGTAACATTGGTGACGATACAACACCATACATTGGCATCAAGGCTTCAGAGGGTATCGATACACAAAAGATCTTCATAGAATCAGAGGGTATGCATAGCATGACTTTGGCTCTCACGGGAACGGGTTTCACAAACTGGGAAAGTTATGTTATATCAGAAACATTGTTTGAAGTTGGAAAAGCGGGAGAACTAATTGTGCCAACTCCACCTCCTACAGAAACTTCGATCCCAGCATGGATAAAGAACAACGCTGAATGGTGGCAATGCAGGATGGTGGGCTGACGGACAGATAGATGACAGTTCGTTTGTATCAGGACTTCAATGGCTTATCTCAAACGGAATCATGAAGATTTCGTAAAACTAATCAGATATGTTACCAATAGGGGATGAAAATCCTCATCCACCAGGATTCAAACCAAAACTAACATATGCTTTGATTGCTATCAATGTGATTATTTTCCTTTTTGAAGTAGCTGTAACTGGACAATTTTTTGAATTTAGTAATCGTCAAGCAATGAATATGTTCTTGAATTGGGGCGCGGTACCCGGTTGCATTACTGGAGAAATAAGCGGTATTAACACAGGAGTTAACGTCATCGACTGTCCTATAATTCCAGAGCTTACGTTACTATCATCTGTTTTCATGCATGGAGGTTTGATGCATCTTGGTGGAAACATGTTGTTTCTTTGGATCTTTGGTGACAACATTGAAGCAAAGTTTGGACGAGTAAAATAT